>ERZ857629.964-NODE-964-length-35151-cov-4.627365_pt1 | contig 35151 bp, 33 predicted proteins | sample MGYA00519700_ERZ857629 | MGnify/ENA primary metagenome ERZ857629 (study PRJEB31778, sample SAMEA3449351) | human gut metagenome | biome: human gut; feature: human-associated habitat; material: faeces | place: United Kingdom | collected 2010/2012 ... | reverse complement strand
CATTGTAGGAACCGAAGGAGCAGAACGCCAGATACCAGATATTTAAACGCTTACGATCATCAGCAGAAACGGAAATGTCGAGAGAGGACTATTTGAAAGAGCTTGAACGATTCGATATAGAAGTTGGTAAGAAAAATAGTCTTGGAGAAATCAAGTCGTTTGTGCTATTACAGGTTTTGTCGGTGATGCTTGGTGAGCAGATCCATGTGTTCTGCTCCTATGACAAAAATGCTCGGAATCTGATGGAATCCTCAGCGTGTACGATTTGATATGGAAGAACGCTGTCGACGGGTCGCACTCTTAAAAAGAATGCGGGAGAAATCTCGTTGACGATCCTTGCTGAAATATCCGCGTGGTATCATGATGGAGTGGACAGCCTGACAATTTATACGCAGGATGCCGATGCGCATGAGTTCCAAACGAATGCAGAGCGCATTTTAATGGGAAATTCTGAATTTACTCCTGCGCTGGATTCTCCGATTTCAGTGGCCTTTAAGTCAAATGACTTTATTTTGTGCCAGATGTATCGTGAGGGAGCCTTGACTTTGGATGCGGTGCGGCAGCTTCGCCACGATGATAGAAAATTGACTTATACACGGCAGCAAGCGGATAAGTCGATTATTTGTCGCAAAGAAGTTATAACGAAAGAGCAGTTCATTGATTTGATTCAGGATGCGACAGTTCAAATCCTGTTCTAAGAGCAATATGGTAGAAAAGGGTCAGCCCTAGTAGATCGTAAACTAATTAGTGACTGCTCAATAGACAAAAGTGCTTTGTTTTCTGACAATAATGACATATTTTGATATAATAAGTGCAAAGATATTCATAGATTCACTCAATGGCTTTGCATTTGCTCTTTTGATAAAGGGGATGAGCAGCTTGTCAGAGCAGGTGAACACTTCATGCAAAATGCAGAGTCAGGTCAAAATGATAAATGGAACCTATAAAATGGTTGAAAAACTTCTGAAGGAGGAATTGGCATGAACGGTATTGCAACGCTTAGCAATGAGAAGAACTATACTGTGTTCCAGTTCGGAAATCATGTAATTCGGTTTGCTGCTCCGTATTCATTGGAGCGATATACTGCGGTGAAAGAGTGGGATAAGGGGTATCTCGTTGTTATGGCAAAGTATAAGCACAATGAAAAACCAGAAGAGGAGTATATTGATTTAGTTCCGATTCTCAAGAATCTGTATTTTGATACCGATAAGTTCTTGACCCCTATCAAGGGAGTGGAGGTAGCAAATGGTTGATGTTAAGCAGGTTGCAGATGCGGCAGATATGATTGTAAATGGCTATGCGTTTACTCGTTGTACAGAAGGTTTTCGTGTTTTGAATTTGAACCATCCAGACCATGCAGTAGTGTTTTCAGACAGTGGTAAGGTGCTGGAAACAAGTATGGATGATATAGAAGTGCGGATTGCGGGAGACTATTTGAAAAAGAACCGGAAGTTCATGGAGGAGTAAGATGCCGAAGTATTATGAATACAAAATTGCGTGGCGGGTAATTTTTACCTCATACTGCTTTTCCTGGTTGTCCCGTGCGTCCATCCTCAATTTCTCCAATCAGTCTTGCAAACACCTCATCAGCCGGCGCAGACTGATCAGCCTGTGCCTGTGCATAGCCAATGGCCATTCTCGCATTGAACTCATCATTCGTCATCTCACTCCGGGACTTCGGATAATTTGCGGGCATACAAGGCCGGAATGGAAGTCCATTCCAGAGGACGATCTGCCGATAGAACATATTGATTGCGGTGGAAGCCGGAATGCCAAGGTTTGACAAAATCATTTCTGCCTGTTCTTTCAGTTCAGGCTCCACCCGTGCTGCTACATTCGAACTTTTGATAGCCATGTTAACACCGCCTTTCTTTGCTTTCATTATAGAATTTTGTATATCGGATTGTAAGACAGTTTACTTGAACACTGAATCATCCTCGTGGATCATGGCGTTGATCTTATCGGCAACGGTCTGTGTGAGTTCATCATCGTTCCGGGTGTTGTATCCATTGACCGTGATATACACACCGCCAAGGTTGGTCGTCCGGGTCGTACCGCCTCCGGCCAGAGCTGCCTGTGGGAAGTTCCAGCCAGAGCCATCGAAATGCGGCAGGGTCAGTTCCGGCAGACTCAAAGAGCTGATGCCCTCCATGCCCTGCTGTACCTTTGCTGCCATCGACTTGATCTGGCTGATCAGACTGCCTTCGCCTTTCTTGATGCCGCCGGAAAGCAGCTTCATGAAGTCCAGCATAACGCATCTTATCCTTATATCAGCATAAGCTTGTGAACGGAGCATCAAAAAGTTCTGTGTCGGGAAAAAGAACTGGCAGATCTCGGCTACAAAGAACGGAGCGGAAGCCAGTGGGATTCTGTACAGCATCGCGGAAACAGCCCGTGCGAACGGACTGCGTCCCTACTACATATTTCAAACATGTGCTGGAAACAATGATTCCGCACATGGATGATAAAACCACAGATTTTCTGGAAGAGCTGATGCCGCGGTCAGGAAGCCTTCCGGAAGTATGCAGGGGAAAAGAAAAATGAGCGGAGAAAAATCCGCTCACTCTTTTTTACCCAGCACCGAGGATCTACCATTTACCAATCTCCTTTGTGATCATACAATAAGCTTAGGCCAGCCGAGCTGCCAAAAGTTCTATGTGCACAGCCTGTAAAACAAAAATAAAATCAGAAACTACTATCGCTAGAGCTCTTATTATTTTAGATTTCATAGTTCTCTCCTTTCGTTTTTCAGCAATATTGCTTACATATCTTTGAAATGAACAAAACAGTGTACTAACTATGAATATCAAAACTATAGCACAAATACTCAGTGACCCCAGATCTGCTGGCCTAAGTCTGTTCTACCCCACACTTTCTACTGATGGTATGCAAGCATATATAACAAGCATTCTTCTACCAGTCTTTGCGGATCGGATTCCAAATCAACTATCACCTTTAAATCACGTTTTGCATCTTCCGGTATCTGGTTATTGCTATCAATGATCCTCTTCACAATTGATTTTACTATTTTTTCAATATCTCTATCATCCATAAGTTCACCAATCTTTCCTATGCATCTCTATCATTGGTGACAGGTACCATTAAATCCCTGTAAACATTCTCCCGACTTTATTGAAAACGCATGCCTGCTTTACATCCTGCAAGCCTTTCACATTTCCATCATCATCTACCCCAAAAAGAATGATTCCACCATCGTAATTCGAAAAGGCACTGACTGTTTTTAAAAAATGTTTGTACTCGTTTCCTTGAACTCCAGTATTTTCGTTTCACGCATCCTCATCTTATCCTTTCCGCAACTATTGCCTATAATATATGCACAAACGCGCGCAAAAGCAAGCTCTTGATTTCGTCCGCCCTTTCCTTTTCCCGTCAGATGAACAATCGTTTCTCCGCCGGCCAGGAAAGCTGATCGGTCAGAAAAATCGGCTCATATCCAAGCTTTTCGGCTGCTTCTCCGGCAGCGGCACAGAGCTCTCGAACAGATCCCGTCACGGTTACCACTGAATTCTCCAGGGTTTTCGGAGTCTCCTTACTCAGAAGCTCTTTTGCCCTGTCCGAGAGCTTCAGGTGATATTTTTCCGCGATTTTCTGCGCCTCCTTACAGGTGGATGAATCCGGATAGGTCGGTCCCGATGCAATCATATCAATCGGGTCTCCCAGAACATCGGACAGAATAACGCTGTAAACACGGGCCGGTTCACAGTACTTCACAAACCGGCCTCCCTTCACTTCAGAGAGACGTTTTCGGATGATATTGATTTCCACAATGTCCGCCCCGCAGGCCAGAAGCTGTCCGGTAATGTCCTGAAGCTCCTCCAGCGGAACCAGCGGTTTTTCAAACAGAGCGCTCCCTCCACCGGATAGAAGGAATATCACTTGATCCTTCACCGTTAGAGTCTTCACCATTTCTATGGCCTTCTGTGTCGCAGCAACTCCGTTTTCATCCGGAATGGGGTGCCCTGCCTCAAGGCATTCGATTCCCGGAATGTCTCCTCGTACATGTCCATACTTCGTAATCACGAGCCCGGTACATGCATCTCCCAGAGCACTCCTGGCTGCAATCAGAACAGTTCTCCCCTCCCCAACGGCATAATCCTTCAGTGCTCGCTTCGCTGCCTGATCCGGCAAAACCGCATGCAGGCTTTTTTCAATAATCTTATCCGCATCGGATCGAAGTGTCATCGATCTATCTCCTTTCCGTCCAGTATGGAATCGAGTAGGAGGCGGTGACTAACCGCCGTCCTCTCACACCACCGTGCGTACCGTTCGGTACACGGCGGTTTCAATAGTTGACGTGCACAGACTGATAGGCTGTGGCTAAATCATAAAAGCCACTGTTTATCAGTCTTTCTTTTGTCATTGCCATGTTAATGGCGACCGTATGTGTAGTAAACCAATAGCCGCGTCTGCTGTTTCCAGCCTTCCATGCCAGGTCTTTTGGTACTCCCATCTTGATAAGGTTACATACCTTCGTCCTCGGCTTCTTCCATTGTTTCCATATACACATACGTATTCTGTGATAGAGCCATCCGTTGATGTCATCTATGTTGTTCTTCATACTTGCAATTCCGTAATAGTTAAGCCATCCTCTTGCATATACCTTGATCTTTTCAAGGCTTGGCTTGATTGACTGACAGCGCTTACGGGAAGATAAGGCTTTCAGCTTGGCCTTGAACTTCTTCCATGACTTTGGATGAACTCGGACATAAATGCCCTTTCCGTTCCTTCCCAATGCAAAGCCAAGGAACTTAAAATTTCGGATTGCAAACACGCTGACAGTACGGCTCTTTTCTCGGTTCACCGTAAGTTTCAGTTTCTCCTCAAGGTATTTCGTACTGCTTTCCAGGAGTCTCTCTGATGCTCGCTTGCTCTTTGCAAGCAGCACGATGTCATCTGCATATCTTATGCATGGGACACCTCTTTTCAGGAATTCCTGGTCGAACTCATTGAGGTAGACATTTGCCAGCAATGGTGATAGATTTCCACCTTGTGCTGAGCCTTCCTCTGCGTCGATGACCACTCAGCATCTCTGTCTCCATTTGCAGTCTTGATTCACAAAAGTCCATATATCAACATTTTTATTTTCCAAAATGTTGATACATGGACATATTATCGTTCCAGAATGTTGATGTATCGATTTTCCAGAGCCTCCAGGAGAAGATCAAAGCTTACAGAAAAGATGCGTCTCTTGCTTTCTGCGCCATAAGGAGCAGTTCCTGGGCGGCATCCGAATCCTTTGTACGCATCAGATTATCCCAGGCATCCTCTTTTCCAAGAAGATTCATTCCTCCGTGCCAGACAAGCTGATCATCGATCACCGCGTAGTGATTTCCATATTCCTCTGTCATCACGACATCTACACCCGCCTGCTTCATTTCATCTGCCATGTACAGCAAATGATCTTCATTGTCATATGTCTTAATGGCCGAATTCTGGATAATCACGCAGACTTTTACACCATCTTCAATCTTCGGAGTAATCATCTTGACGAAGCGATCGACTTTGCCCTGATCCAGCTGCGGGCTTCCGATCACGATGCTTTCCTTGGCCTCAAGCAGATCCCTTTCAAAAACATCCATGTAATTGCCGGAATCATAGATCGCGTTCACATGATAATCAGAATCCTTTGGGAAAGAATCCGTACCGGAAGCGATACGATATCCGATCTTCTTATAGGTACGCAGTCGCTTCTGATACATGTGGTCAAAGACGCGAATATGCGAATCAACATAATCATAGACGACAGCATTTCTTTTTCCAGGATAGTCTCTGTTCAATCTCCCGACATATTGCTCAACCACTCCGGATCTGGAAATTGGCATCGCAAGTATCAGTGTATCAAGTCTCGGAAAGTTAAAGCCTTCCCCGATTTTCTGACCCGTAGCAACAAGAACAACCGTCTCGTCATCCGAAATCTGTGGCAGCTTTCTCTCAATTTCAGCATTTTCCTGATCGGTGTTGTCCCCATACAATAAAAGCACATGATCTGCGGCTCCGGACAGTTGCTCTGAAAGAGCCTTGGCATGACTTTTGAAGCGCGTTAGCACTGCTATCGTCCTGTGCAGAGAAAGACATCTTTTGATATCTGTTACAATCTGCATATTTCGCACAACACTGTTCTGCAGCAGCGAATAATAGTCCTGAATACCGGCATCTGGACCAAGGGTGTCGGCAACTCTTGTAAAACGTGGACGAATCAGATGATCAATTCCCTGGGCCTCTGCTCTTTCTCTGGCTGTATATGTCATGCGGGTTGGTCCCAGCAGCATATAATTGATACGTTCCAGATGGTCGCCTCGAGCAGGTGTTGCAGAAACGCCATATACAAATTTACTGGACACCGCCATCAATACCTTCTGCGCACCTGCGGAAGCTCCATGATGACATTCGTCCATAATGACCATCCCATATGCTTTGAGCAAATCCGAAAGATTTTCCTGCCGGCATAATGAATCCACCATGGCAAGATCGAGAATTCCTGTCAGCTTATTATCCCCCGCCTTCAGCGTTCCAATGACGCTCGAACGTCTTTTAACTCGTCCCTTTGGTGTCGTATATTCCGGCGGCTGCTCATCTATCTCCAGGAATTTTTCGAATTCCTCGAGCCATTGATTCATCAAAGCCTTGCTTCGGAGAAGGACCAGTGTGCTGACTTTTCTGCTGGAAATCAGGTAGCTGCAAACAGCGGTTTTCCCGAAGGCTGTAGCAGCACTCAGAATTCCATCATCGAACTGCAGAAGTCTTTGTGCCGCAAGATCCTGCTGCAGATAGAGCTCTTGTCGAAACGAAACACGAACAGGTCTTCCACAGCTTCTTTTATTCTGTAAATAAACAGCAATTCCTGCTTCCCTGCATTTGTTTTCTAATTGTTCCAGCAAGCCCCGTGGAATTCGGATATATCCATCCGTATCCTGACCCAGATACTGAATTCTGGCCGTTGCATGGTTGGAATGCCCCATTGCTTTATTTTCTTGAAATACTGGGTTTGTAAATGACGCCAGAGAACGGATCTGGTTCTGAATTCCCGGCTTTAGATTCAGAGCATCAACATAGATACCGTCTGCTAGTACGATGTGCAAGGGGCCTGTGATATCTTCTTTCCTGAAACAGCTTCGGTTCTCCCAGGGCCGCAGGCGATTTTGCCCAAGATTCACCACAGCGTATCTGCCGGAAGCAGACATTGGACCTTCTTCTGCCTGCCATTGAGCAAGCATCGCAATCAATTCCGGTTCTGTATATCTTCGCCTTTGCGTTAATTGTGCCCATTGATCCGGACAGGCATTCCAGTTCTCATCCACAAAAGCACTGTTTCCATCTTTTAGAGCCAGCCCTTGAAGAGGAAGTGCAATAAGATTTCCTATGCTGTCAGAACAATCCTGAGACGGATACATCCGGTCATAATAATCAAAAGAAATCAGATTGATCGATTTTGCGCCTCTTTCCAGTAAGCCATATCCAAAAGCCCTGGCAACAGAAGCTTTTACCTTTCCTGCAAAAAAGATCCAAACATGCGCTCCTCTTCCTGACCGGGATCGTTCCACCAGGCAGTCAATATGATTGTTCCTGCACATCAGCCGAAGCGCATCTACTTCATCTTTCCATCGTTCTCCCTCATTTGCACCGGTGGCTAGCTCCGCTTTATCCTTATGATGATCAAAATCAAATACAAGGAAATGACAGGTGTCATCATCAAACAGCGGATATACTCCGATTGCATCATCTCCGAACTTGCTCTTCCCAAGCAAATGGCTCAGTATCACTTTTCCTGTCAACGGAATCCATTCCCTGACAGGGCATTGGTTTTTCAGACAATACCGACTGCTGCCATTTTGAAACGGACACTTCTCGCTCCACCTGTTTGCACACTGCGGATAATATCCGCCCTTCTTTCCTCTCCTGGCATATACATCCGGTCGTCCATGAAACCATTTGTAAAAAAGACTTAACATCTCTCTGGTAATGGTCGGATGCTCGATTCTTGCTCCTTGATCCGGATCGTACAGATCTTCCTTTCTGCAAGAGCGAAAGGCCATGCTTTCCGCCGCAGGAATGTTCTGCCGATGCAATTGTGCTCTGAGCGCCTCATTTTCGTTTTGAAGATCACGTACAATCTGTCGCAGGGACTCAACGTCATAGGCTTCAAGATTCATAAAAGTTCCTCAGCCTCCTCCGGAACATTCAATACGATTTCAACACCTTCAGATGTCCTCTTCCAAGCTCGCCCATCATCAGAATCAGCGCTGTATAAAACAATCCCATGTTGTAAATCATATATCTGGTCTGCGGGAAAATAATAGCTCCCACCACCATACAATTGACCAGTGTTCCGAGAAGAACAAGTGACGCAAGCAGAATCGTATCAACACACCGCTTCTCTTCTGCCGCATTGCATGCATTCTTTTCTGACGCCCGGCATAAATCACCGGACTTATGTTTTCCCCTCCGGATCAGAAGAAATAAAGCCGACAGATAGGAAATCCACAGGACCAGAGATGCCCAGTTGAGCACCGTGCTGACACGAAGGACGGTATTGACAAAGCCCTTGCGGACATTGTTGATCCAAAGATACAGAAGACGTCCGGGGTTCTGTCGGATCAGCACATGCTCCAGACTCTGACAGACCTGATCCGTCGCAATCGCAAACTCCATGCTCCCCGGGATCAGATCCGGCTGATTCGTTCGCACATAGCTGTCCACAAGAGGATCCAGGACCTCAAAGCCGATGATGTCATAGCTGTCCGCATAGTGTGAGCAGAGCTCCACCCAGGAGCCAGACGGTGCATCTACATATCGAAGCTGTTGCCCTGCAAGCTCTTCTTCAATGCTGAGGAAGAGCTTACGCAGGTTATCCGCGTCATCGGGTGCAGCTTTTTCATTCGATGCAAACAGCTCCGCATCCTCCTCGGTAACTGTGTAGAGCAGCGTACTGTCAATCTTATCCGCACTTCCTGTATGGAAGGACCACACACCGTGGAACGTCAGGTTATAAATGTGTCCGATCAGAAAAATCAGAACTCCTGCACAAAGAAGTGCCGCTACATCCCGGAAGAGCCAGCTCAGCGCCGCTTTTCGTGTTCCTGTTTTACCGCAGCATTGCTGCCCGCTTTGATTTGCGGCCTGATTTCCGATTTGCACGAAGCTGCGGTACCGGATCAGGGGCCGCAAATCTGCAGAAATCGCGGCAGCTGCAAAGATGATCAGAGTAATGGTCAGTTGCTTGTGCTGGGATGCACATAAAACCATCATCAGAACAGAAAGCCGGAGATATCTCTTCCAAGATGTTTCGTTTCCGAACTCCATTCTGCGGCGCAGCCTCAGATACTGAAAAAGGCTCAGAAGGAACAGGATATAAAAGGAAACGCCAAAGCCTTCTGTCATAATACTCTGCGTGTAGGTTGATCCCCGTTTTGCCCCGAAGCGATTCAGAAGATCAACGCCCCACATCACAAGATTTGCCGCAGCAGCATAACGAAGCTTTCCGCTGATTTCATAGCAGAGCTTCGAAAGAAGCCACACCGTAACAGCCGCAAGAATCGACTGGACTACAATAACCGCCATCAGATAGAGAGGCTCCATCGCAGGTGCTTTTCCCCCGAGACGGTCCGTAAGATCCCAGCCGTGCACCATCACATTTTCACCGAAGAGCTTGCGCATAAGCCACAGGAAAGTGGGATAGATCGGCTCTCTCGTGTAGTCCATCGTGGCGTAGCTGTTCGAATCCCGGCACCAGACCGGCCCGTCAATCAATGCAAAGCCAATGTAGGCTGCAAGGTTTGCAAAAAGGATCAAAGGACTCCAATGCTCTTTGATCCGGCAGGACAGACTGCGCCGCTTAGTCCTGCTGTTGTTCATGTGGTTCATAAATACGTTTCTCCAGATTTTTCGATTGAATTTATGCTTTTGCCCAGACTGCTTAATCATGACTGCATTTCAGCCTGGGTTACAATTTCTTGCTCTCTGTCCTCCGGCACTCCTTCTGCACAGAAAAATCATCAGAATCACTCCGGCAAGCGACACAAGAACTCCCGCCGTTCCGCCGGGCGTGCGATATACCAGCCGGATTTCATGACTTCCTGCCTCAATCGACATGCCAAGATACATCAGATTTGCTTTCTGCAGCTTGGCCTTTTTGTCATTATCATACACCGTCCAGCCCTTGCTGTACGGGATGGAGAACACCAGATACCGGTCCTGCTCTGCATTCACCGTTCCTGTGATCTCGCTGCTTGCAAAAGACACCGGATTCCGGTGAAGGTCGACATCCGTCATCGTGCAGACGAGCCGGTCCACCGCATGCCGCATCATCTCCTCTGTCGGCTGTACAACAACGGCAAGCTCTGACAGGGAATAGACTCCTTCGCTCTGGAACGTAATTTCCAATGCATCTGCTCCATGGCTCCGGTATCCCATGTTGATGGCAAAATCCTTCCAGCCACTGTAATACTGGTTGATTTCCGTTTTATAGTTCAGAGTCTTGTCCGTCAACGCAGTGCCGTCTCGCAGGGCAGTGACATGGATGGGATAGATTTCCTGCATTTCTGCCTGGGTATCCGATTTCTCGCCTTCCCCGTCAAGTGGTCCGGCGTCAAGATCACGCAGCACCAGATAGGTTTCCGCCTCTTCTGCTGCCTCAAAGCGAAGCGTCACCTTCGCTCCGGCCTTCGTCACACGAAAGCACGGGGCAGAGGCTTCCTTCCCATTGTCCGCAGCAGGCGCCGCAGGGCCTTCCAAAGCATTCGAGACTCCGTCATCGGCTTCTGCAGCATACGAAACGCCGTCTCCGGCTTCTACAGTGTACGCTCTCTTTTCCTCTGAGAATTCCGGCTGCACCTGCTCCAGACCGCTTACTTTGGCTTGCAGGCTTTCTTCATTCCCGGTTTCTTGACGGTCCTCATTTCCGGCATTCATCCTCTCTTCATCTTCATCTTCAAGAACAACGCCTTGAAGCAGTGCCTCCTGGCGCTCGGTCAAATCCATCGCATCAAACGCGCTTCTTTGAACAAAACCGGTATAGGTATAGCCGATTGGCAGTGCAAATGTATTCTGATAAATGTGGTAGGTCGGTACCACGGGCTCCCAGCTGTCATCGCCGTACACGGCACCTGATTTTTCCTGAAGGCTCTCCGCGGAATTCCAGGCTCCCACGGTTCCGCAGTCTGCAAAGCCGTACGGAACAAACTGTTTCTCGTAATCATTGTCGTAGGCAATGGTGTAATATTTTACCCCGGCAAGCGCCTCCAACGCGGTCCGATCGTCCAGACCGGTATAGCTGAAGTTCTGCTCCTCATTCACGCCAAGCGCCTTGAAGAAATCGGCCACCGAACCGTTTGCAAGGCTCCAGCAGAACTGCGTCGAGGAGGTCTGTGTCTGCGTTCCCGCATTGTAGGTAAGGTCCCGGCCGGTATAACGGTAAAATACCGAGTTCTCCGCTGCGGCCGCATACTGCGTCACCGCAGCCGACTCATTCCGGTTTGCGGCAGTCATGTACTCTTCTGCCGTCTGCTCATCCGCAAATTCCGACGGAAAGCCGTTCTGACCGGAGCCGCCGTTTTCTCCTGCGGGGATACGGACGTAGCCGATTACAATATTCAGCGCAATCGTCACAAGGACAAGCGAAAATGCGAGGCCCCGGCCAATGTTTTTGCCCCGGAAACGGACCTGCTCATCGCTCCAGACAACCGTAAGGACAAAGGCAAACAGGAATTCCACGGCAAACGTCCACCGGTTGATCACATATGACCCGCCATTCATCACATAGCCGGCAGCAGGAAAGCACAGCATTACAGCAGCACCGATGACTGCAAGCTTCAGCTGCCCGTGCCCCCGCAGGAAAAACAGTGTGATCACCGCCGCGATACAGACAACCGACAGGCAGAGCTCGGTGTCATACAGCGGGTGGTTGATAAAGGTCACCGCATTTTTCAGAAGCTCGGAATAATATTCCTTCTCATAGAAAAGAGGCAAGCCATACGATGTGGCATTTCTCGGATCGCTTTGAAACTGCACCAGAATCGGGATCAGAACCGCGCCTGCTGCCATCGTTCCCGCGGCGGCATAGCCAAGAAGCTGCAGAAGCCTGCGGATCGCCTCCGGAATCCAGCTTGCGCAGTTCCTGTGATGTGTTTGCCCCGCTCCTGCGGTGCCAGCGCCTGCATTTCGGATCGCCTGTTCTCCGCGCGTTCTCGCGATCACCCGCACCAGCGCATAGACCGCGGTCATCAATGCGAGCATGTAGAAGAAATAGAAGTTGGACAGGGCCGCAAGCCAGACGGTCACAAGGAAAATATGCGGCTTCCTCTCCCGCAGAGCCTTCTCGACGCCAAGGAAGAGAAGCGGCAGATAGATCATCGGAGTCACGAAAAACGGATGCAGCATTCCAAGATACAGCACGGTTCCGCTGAAAACATAGCAGAGAGCACCGCATAAAATCGGGAACGAACCGGAACCTGTAGTCATGCAGCTCGCGGTCCCATGGAGCTGCTTTCTTCCGATCATATATTCTGCATACGCAGAAAACGAAAGTCCTGCAAGATACGGCCGCAGCAAGATCAGAAATTCGAAGTAATACTTGGTAAACCGCTCCGGAATAAATACCGTCAATGCCGTCAACGGCTCCCCGATGCAATAATAGTGGAGCGTTGTCAGAACATCCGATCCATATCCAAGGCCGAAGGACCAGGCCTGCGGCGTCAGGGAATGATCATGAAGAAGATGCCACAGATTCCCCCGAAGCCACTTCCCGTAATAGGCAAGTGCGCGGAGATGCTGCCTCCATGCATCCGCATGGTAGACCAGCGAACGGTTCTGCAGCCTGAAGAACAGGACCAGGAGTCCCGCCAAAATCAGATACAGGATTGTATATGCCAGGACGTACCGCAGTCTGCGGTTTGATTTACGATTTTTCAACATGTTTCCTCTTTGACACCAGCTTCGATTCCATGGTGTTCAATATCCTGCAGGACATCCTCAGGAGGGCGTTCTGCGTTTTACGGTACCAGCCTTCTCACAATCGGAATCTTCTTCAGCAGCCAGGTAATTCCCGCACTTAGAAAGAAAATACCAACTGCCCCTCCCAGCCTCCAACTAAGCTTTGTTGTCTGAATATCCAGAAGACGAGGCAGACCGACCACGAAAAAATAATGGATCAGATAAATCCCATACGTAAGCGTTGACAGGGATATCACATGTTCCCGCACCACTTCCATCCTGCTTCCGAAAAGTTTCTCGTAATCTGCGTATTTTAGAAATACAAAAACAGCAGCTGCCTGCAGAAAGGCCGGAAAATTCGTATATCCCTTAAAGGTAACATCGACTCCGATCTCCCCCTCGGAAGCAAGGATCGTCCCGATAAACTGCATCAGCCACCCGATGATCCCGAGCAAATAGAAGGCACACCGCGTCTTCCTATCCAGATCCACGCGGTCCAGAACATACCCGAGCATGACATAAATCAGATATCCTCCCGCGATCGGAGGAATCAGCTCATGGTTCATCTGAACATCAAGAAGCCTGCATACAAGCGGCAGAATGCAGACAAAGAACATCCCGCAGAGAATTGCATACAGATATGTGCGTATCTTATGCTCCACTCGGCTCAGAACCGGCATCGACAGATAGGCACCAAACAAAGGGAGGAAGAACCAGTATATGGAAAAGGTTTTTGCATTCAGGATATCATTCAGAACCCTTGGAAAGCTCCAGTCTATGGCTCGTTCATAAAGAGCCGACAGATACAGCTCTGCCGCAAGGCTCCAGAACAGAAACGGAATCAGAGTACGCGATATTCTCTTTTTCAGAAATTCCACCGTGGAATACCGCTCCCGATAATCCAGCAGGTTGGCGCCGGACAACATGAAGAACACCGGAACCGGCCAGTAAAAAAAGGTTTCCAGAAAGCAGGAGGTGATCCAGAGTCTCCCTCCCGGCTTTGTCCAGAAAACAAAATTTGTATGAAGAATGATCACTCCGAGGCAGGCTGCCACATTCGCAGCTGCCATGTAGAATTTTTTTTCACCTGTTTTCGTATAGTACCTCCACTTCAAGAACATTCAGCTTCCTGCAGATATTCTCCAGAATCTCACAGGTCTTTGCTACTCCGGCAGCAACGCAGTACTCCATCATAGCGGTGTCGCGGTTTCTTTCATAAATTCGGAATGCCTGCCGATATTTGGACTGATTCAGAATGATTGCAGGCATCCATCCTTCGTTCAGGAGCATCTGATCCATGACAAACCGGCCGGTACGCCCGTTCCCATCCTGAAAAGGATGAATCATTTCAAATTGAAGATGCAGCTCTGCAATTCTGCGGATTTTCCGGGCGATATCTTCCTCCATTCGGTTCTCGCGGACATTCTGCAGCCACTGCTCCATTTTCTCCGAAATCTCCTCCGGCCTTGCAGGCATCCATGCGACCTCGGCAATGCTTCCCACATACACCTGCCGGGTTCGAAACGCTCCGTCTGTACCCATGATGATTCCATTGATCCGGTTGAGCAGTTCCAGGTCGATTTCTTTTCGATCCGTAAAGGAAAGCTCACAATTTGCCTGATAAGCAGTCTTCGCTTCCGTGTACTCTGAATAGGTGTGGCCGCTTCGAACCTCATCATATTCCAGCGCATCCACCGTTTCTTCCAGTGTCAGAGTATTGCCCTCCAGAGAATTCGTATTCCACGACAGACGGATCCGAAGCTCCTTTTCAAACGCTTTTCTTACTTCCTCCGGAATTGAGGAATATTTGTATTTATTTAGAATGGATTGAATGATCCGGTAGTATTTCTCACCTGAAATCTGCATTTGCCTTCCGCTTCTCTCTAATCATCTGCACTCCACAAAAAATCCATACATCAACATTTTACCTCAAAAAATGCCGACGTATGGATATTATTGTTGTTTTTAACCGTTTGAGATGTCAACCGGCATCGCAGGCGATCATGATGGAATCCGGTCAGCAACGCAGATTGCCGCGACACGAAGCTTCGGCTTCATGATTCCTCCAGTGCATAGCCAAGGACACTCGCTGCTTCCCGGCAAAGCTCCTGAAACTGCAGGTTGAGCCGGCTTCGGATTTCATTTGCGGGAATCGTGCCGGAATCCGGGAGTACCGGATGCTGCCGCGATCCCGTTGAAAAGGACGCCAGAATGCCGGGGTGCTTCGCGTTGTTCAGGATGATCCGGCTCGCAGCTTCGTTCCGATCAAACGGATAACCCTTCAGAATATCATAGGTGGACAGAATATCCTTGCCAAGGTCCGATGACATTCTGCTGTTTTCCAGCTGCTTCAGAAGCTGCTCCAAACTCACGCGTCTTACTTTCATAGGCGAATGACTCCTTTCTGAAATCACAATTCCGATTGCCTTTCGCCCTATCATACGATATTTTCTGTTTATTTGGTTGTGCTATTTTCTGTTTGCGCTTTTCTTAGCACGACTTTTGCGTTCCAGGCGGCTCTCTCCGCCGAGCATCATCTCTCCGCCGAAAGGTGGCTCTCTCCGCCGAAAGTCAGCTTTCCCCGCCGAGAATCTCCATCAGATCCTCTCTGGAAAGGACTGCGCTTCCGACGCCTTCTCCGCTAAGCACATCCTGCGCAAGCTTCGCCTTCTGCTGCTGGAGAGCAAGGATTCTTTCTTCAATGGAGCCCTTCGCAACAAGCTTGTAAACCGTAACGACTTTTGTCTGCCCGATCCGGTGTGCGCGATCGCTTGCCTGATTCTCCGTTGCCGTGTTCCACCAGGGGTCGAAATGAATGACGCTGTCCGCCCCCACGAGGTTCAGCCCTGTTCCGCTCTTTTGTTCCACAGGGATTACTTTGCCCCGGTCAGATGCATCCCTATCCTGCTCTTTTGCTCCACAGGGATTATTCCGGTCGGCCGGATTCATCTCTATCTTCCTCTTTTTCACCACAAGGATTATTTCGCCCGGTCAGATGCATCTCTATCTTGCTTTTCTGTTCCACAGGGATTATTCCGGTCGGCCGGATTCATCTCTATCTTCCTCTTTTTCACCACAAGGATTATTTCGCCCGGTCAGATGCATCTCTATCTTCCTCTTTTTCACCACAAGGATTATTTCGCCCGGTCAGATGCATCCCTCCCCCGCTCTTTTTCACCACAGGGATTATTTCGGCCGGTCAGATAAGTCCCATCGCTGAAAGCATCTCTGCCAGGCCATTCCGTCATCTTCACATTGTTCCGAGACAAAACAACTGCTCCGGCAGGCAACTCCCCACCACTGATTGATTCGGGCCAGATTACAGTTTCCAAGAAATGGAGCATACTCATTTTCTATTTTATGATAAGAAGTGCATCACAAAAGACAGCAAAAGCGGGGGCCAAATGCCCCCGCTCCGGTTCATACTGTCCGAAATTTTTTTTCGATGCGCCTGCGTGCCTTCCGCCGGCCTCTGTGCCAATCATTCTGCCGGTCTTTCTGCGCATACTTTTTTACGCGAACTTCACTGCCGTGTTCAGTGCGATCTCCATCATATCCGTGAAGCTGTCCTGGCGCTCCTGTGCGGAGAGAGCCACCGGCTTGAAGAGGTGATCGGAAATGGACAGAATAGCCAGTGCCTTCTTGTGGTTTGCGCATGCTGTCCAGTACAGGCCTGCTGCCTCCATCTCAACGCAGAGGTGTCCGAAATCGCGAAGCTTCTCGTTCACGCCGGTCTGCGGATAATAGAAGAAATCCGAGGTATAAACCTTACCGACCTTGTAGTTGCAGCCCTGTGCCTTGGCATTCTCAACCGCCTCTGCGAGCATGTCGTAGTCTGCGCAGGCTGCCAGCTGTCCGGGAATTCCGTATGCGTTTCCATAGTTGGAGTTGCTGGATGCTGCCTCAGCGATGACAACGTCCTTCGCATCTACATCCATGTCCAGTCCGCCGGCAGAGCCGATACGGATGATGGCTTCCACACCGAACTGGCTGTAGAGCTCATGCGTGTAAATGCCGATGGACGGAACGCCCATGCCGTGACCCATAACGGAAATTCTCTTTCCCTTGTACGTTCCGGTAAAGCCCAGCATGTTGCGGGTGTCGTTGAAGCAGACCACGTCGGTCATGAACTTCTCGGCAACAGCCTTTGCGCGGAGCGGATCGCCCGGCATCAGAACAACCTTGGCGAGCTCATCCTTTACTACGATACTTGCGGAAATACTTTCTCTCGGTTCCATATTCTCTTCCTCCTGATTATGTGAATCCCTCTGTCTCCTGCTGTGCTGCCGCCTGTCTCCGGAAAACATTTCCCCGGCACCCCAGCAGCTTTTCTGACGGCCACGCCTTACCGGTCGAACAGCTTCTTCAGGTTCTCTTCAAACGGCGGGTAAACAATGCCGCGCTCCGTTACGATTCCGGTCAGAAGCTCATGATCGGTCACGTCAAAGGACGGGTTGTAGCTCTTGACCTCCTTCAGTGCCATCGGCTCCGCGTACCACATATCCTTGACTTCCTCAGGATCGCGCTGCTCGATGTGAATGTCAGCTCCTGTCGGCGTGTCGAAGTCAATCGTAGAGGACGGTCCCAGGGTGTAGAACGGGATTCCGTAGTGCTTTGCCAGGATCGCGACACCGGAGGTGCCGATCTTGTTGGCAAAATCGCCGTTTGCCGCAATGCGATCGCAGCCGACGAATACGGCGTTTACCCAGCCCTGCTTCATGACGATGGATGCCATGTTGTCGCAGATCAGAGTCACATCGATGCCTGCCTTCTGAAGCTCATAGGAGGTCAGTCTTGCACCCTGAAGGAGCGGTCTTGTCTCATCGGCAAATACGTGCAGCTTCATGCCCTGCTCCGTTGCATAGTAGATCGGAGCCGTTGCCGTGCCGTAGCCAAGGCAGGCAAGATAGCCTGCGTTGCAGTGCGTCAGAATGCCGTCGCCGTCCTTGATGAGCGTTGCGCCGTACTCTGCGATTCTGCGGGTCATCTCGGTGTTCTCTTCCTCGATTGCCTTTGCTTCCTTTCCAAGGAGCTTTACAATCTCTGCCACCGGCTTGTCGCTGTTGTCTTCCACCACCTTGATCTGACGCTTCAGCGCCCAGGACAGGTTCACTGCCGTCGGGCGGGAGCTGTTGAGATAGTCCGCCTGCTTCCGGAACTTCTCCAGAAACTCCGGATAAGGCAGCTCCTCATAGCGCTGTGCCAGCACGTACATGGAATATCCGGCAAAAATACCGATCGCCGGTGCGCCTCTTACCTGCAGCAGCTTGATGGCCTTCCATGCCACCTCTTCCTCATGAATTCTCAGATACTCCTCGTGATTGGGAAGTCTTGTCTGGTCCAGGATGATGACATCCTTCTCATCGTCCGACAGCTTGATGATGTCGAGACGCTTCTCGTTCTCACTGCTCATTTTGCTTGATCCTCGCCTTTCTGTAATTGTTTCGGAACGCAGTTACATGCTTCCGTAATTGCTGCGGAACGCAGCTACCTGTCTCTGCAACTGTTGCGGAACGCAGTTACCTGTCTCTCTGTAACTGTCGCGGAACGCAGTTACATTGTAAGGCTCAGCCAAGGACAGCGTCAATGATCTCCGCGGGCCCTATTTTCACAAATCCGTCGGGATCCGTGAGGACGCCGTGCTCCAGATCCCAGTGCATGAGGTTTCCGCCCCGGTAGTCCAGCGCACATTCCCTGGTCGCATAGAAGCTGTGGCATCGGGGAAAATATTTTGCCATGGCAGCCTCTGCAACGGCGTAGGACTGCGTGGTCTTCTCTTCCTTTCCGGGCAGCATGCTGCCCGAGATCTGGACACCCGTGTTCGGGCTGCTGTGCGTCAGAACGACGCTCCCGTCCTCACACTGACCGATGGCAATCCAGACATGACCGTTCATGCTGACAATGTCGCCGGGACGGTACTCCGTGATCTCCTCGTTCGGCACGTAGGTGCCGAAGCCGCGCTCCGCAAAGGTTTTCGCCATCGTCGTGGAGCTCATGACATAGCCCGGAATTCCGGGCTCCTTCTCCAGCGTGTTGTAAAGCGTCCAGCCGACGAACCCGGAGCAGTCAAGCCCATGTCCGAACTCGAAGCGGTGCTTGTCGTAGTCGTAGGTGCCGGCATTTTCATCGAAAAACCTCTTCCACTCCGGATTCAGTCCGATCCGCATGCCGTCCTCTCCAGCTCCGGTGTCCTCCCTGTTCCAGCCACCGCCCCAGACGTACAGCGTCTGGCCGCAGGGCCGGAAGGCATTTTCAAATAAATTTCTAAGTGTAGGCATTTTGATTCACTGACCTTTCCTGATGCTCCCGATTTTTCTTCCGGCATGAAACCCGGATCACGCGGAGTTCACTTTCCATTCCTGATTTTCTCTGCAAAATACGTAAACAGCGGCTCACCGTCCGCAACGCCCTCCTTTGCCGTATCCCAGCAGTTCTTCTCCGGGTGCCACTGAACGGCATAGATCGGAAGGCTCCTGTGCGCCATGAACTCGATCACACCGTCATCGCTCTTCTGTAGAACCTCGAGGCCTTCCCCGACCTTGCCGATCGCCTGGTGGTGATAGCTGTTGGTTACGACATGCTCTCCGTAGAGCTTCGCAAGAAAGCTTCCGGGGACGATGTCCGTCTCATGGTACTCTCCGGTTCCAAGCCCCTGGTGATAGGAGTGATGCTCCCTTTTTCCGTCCGGAAGATCCTGGATGATATCTCCGCCGAAGCAGACATTGATGACCTGTGCACCCTTGCAGATGCCGAGAATCGGCTTTCCTTCCTCTGCAAATCTCCGGCACAGCGTAAGCTGCGTCACATCAAGCTCATGATCGATGTCCCGCGATCCGTTCATTTCCTGATGAAAGAAAACAGGATCAATGTCATCACCGCCCGGCAGAATCAGTGCGTCGTATTCCTCGATGCTCTCCGGAATTTCGCGGGTGTTGACACATTCCGCGCCGAAGTGCGACATGGCCTTGATGTAGTTGGGTGTGTCAAGATTTGCAATCAGAACCTTCATAATACGGAATCTCCTTTTTTATAATGACGATTATACATAAAGCTGCAGGCGAAAATCCACTCCGGGATTTCGCCTGCAGCTCTTCCTTGGGCTGTCAGCCATTTTAATCTGTAATCTGAATGGATTAATTTTGCTCCAGCTCCTTGCGGTAATCCGCAAGCTCCTTCTCATTTGCCAGAATAAAGTGTCCCGGCAGGATTTCGCTCCACACCGGCTTGTCCGTCGAATAGTCGTGCATGGAAGGATCGTACACGATCAGCTTCTTGTTCTTCTCCTCCTCCGGATCCGGCTGAGGGATGGCCGACAGAAGTGCCTTCGTATAAGGATGCAGCGGATGACGGAACAGCTCCTCCGACTCCGCAAGCTCTACGATCTGGCCCTTGTGAATGACGGCAATGCGGTCGCAGATGAAGCGGACCACGGACAGATCATGTGCAATGAACAGATAGGTTAGTCCGCGCTCCTTCTGGAGGTGCGACATCAGGTTCAGAACCTGCGCACGGATGGAGACGTCCAATGCGGAGATCGGCTCATCCGCCACGATGAACTTCGGATCCATGACAAGGGCTCTTGCAATACCGATTCGCTGTCTCTGACCGCCGGAAAATTCGTGCGGGAAGCGGCTTGCAAACTCCGGAAGAAGTCCGACGTCGGAAAGTGCACGGTCAACCTTCTCCTGCCGCTCCTCCTCGGTCAGATGATGACCCGGAGAATACAGTCCCTCTGCAACGATGTATCCGACCTTCGCGCGCTCATTCAAAGAGCTCATCGGATCCTGGAAAATCATCTGAATGTCCTTGGTGACCTGATGATCCTCCTCCCTCGACAGCTTTCCGGAAATTCTCTTTCCGTTAAAACGAATCTCGCCCTCCGTCACCGGATTGATCCGGATGATGGAACGGCCGATCGTTGTTTTCCCCGAGCCGGATTCTCCGACAAGGCCGAAGGTCTCTCCCTCGTAAATATCAAAGCTGACATGATCCACTGCGGTAAAGGGGTGCCGCTTGGAGCCGAACTGGACCTTGATGTGGTCCACTTCAACCAGTTTCTTCCTCTCAGTCATCTGCGGACGCTCCTTTCTGTGACATATCGGCAGACCCGGTCTCAACAGAGCTGCCTTCTTCCGTTCCCGGAACCGGAACGCCCCTCAGAGGAGCCGAAAGGCCAAGGGCCTTTCCCTTCTCCTGCAGAACACGGATGTGCTCCGGCGGATCAATCTGCGGAGCTCTCGGATCCAGAAGCCAGGTCCTTGCCATGTGCGTCGGTGTCACCTGGAACATCGGAGGTCTCTTTACAAAATCAATCTTCAAGGGGTGCGGATTCCGTGCCGCAAAGGCATCCCCGTGCACCTCCTTGAACAGGTTCGGAGGCGTTCCGACAATGGTGTACAGATCCTGACCCTTCACGCCAAGCTGCGGAAGGCTCGACAGAAGCGCCCAGGTATAGGGGTGTCTCGGATCGTAGAAGACCTCGTTGCAGCTTCCGATCTCGACAAAATCGCCTGCATACATAACCGCAATGCGGTCCGCAACGTTCGCCACCACGCCAAGGTCATGCGTGATGTAAATGGTGGTCAGATCGTACTTCGCCTTCATCTCCTTGAGAATGCCGAGAATCTGCGCCTGAATGGTAACGTCCAGTGCCGTCGTCGGCTCATCGCAGATGAGGATTTCCGGCTTGCAGGCAACCGCAATCGCAATGACAACTCTCTGGCGCATGCCGCCGGAGAACTCATGCGGATACTGCTTGTAGCGGCGCTCCGGGTCGCTGATGCCGACATCGGTCAGAAGCTCATAAACTGCCTTCTTCGCCTCCTCGCCGTGCAGGTTCTGGTGAAGCTCTACGGCCTCCTGAATCTGGTAGCCGATGGTCTTCAGCGGGTTCAGGGAGGTCATCGGATCCTGCATGACCATCGCGATCTTCCTGCCGCGGATCTGTCTCCAGTCCTCATTGGTGTGAAGCCTTGTCAGCTCCCAGCCGTCGTAGGAAATGCTGCCGCCGGTGATCCTGCCGTTTGCCGCATTCAGGCCCATCAGAGTCGACACGAAAACCGACTTTCCGGAGCCCGACTCGCCGACAATGGCAAGGCTCTCGCCCTTATAAACATCCAGTGAAATTCCGCGAAGTGCATGCAGCACCTGACCGCGGAGGGTAAATTTGAAATCCAGATTCTTTACAGAAAGAAGGACTTCTCTGTTTGTATCGCTCATGTCCGTCCTCCCTTCCTCAGTTCATGTGATTCTTCGGATCCGCTGCATCCGCAAACGCGTTGCCGACGATGTAGAGAGAAATCGTAATCACCGCCAGAATCGCTGTCGGGAACAGGAGCTGATACCGAAGCTCCGGCTGACTCATCAAAAGACGTCCTGCCTGAACCAGGTTTCCAAGAGACGGAATGTCGGTCGGAAGGCCGATTCCGATATAGGTTACGAAAACCTCATTTCCGATCGCCGCGGGGATCGCAAGGGAAATGCGAAGCGCGATGACCGATACCAGATACGGAAGCAGGTTCTTCGTGACAATTCTTCCCGTCGTTGTGCCAAGGCACCTGGACGCCAGGTTGTAATCCCGGTCACGGATGATCACAACCATGTTCCGGATAAAGCGCGCCATCGACAGCCAGCCCGTCAGACACAGCGCGAAAATAATCGTTCCGATGCCCGGATTCATGATATAGGAAATCAGGATCAGCACCAGCGTCTGCGGAACGTTATCGAAGATGTTGTACAGCTCCGTGAAAAACGTATCCAGCTTCCGTACATAGCCCCAAAGAAGACCGATCAGAGTGCCGAAGCAGGCTTCAAACGCAGCAACGGCAAAGCCGATGCCGAGCGACGTTCTTGTTCCTGCCCAGGTTCTTGCCCAGAGGTCCTGTCCGATGGAGTTCGTACCGAACCAGAACTCGGAGCCCGGCTGATGGTTGATGATCTGAATGCCCGTCTGCGGATCGTTGTAGATGGTCTTCGGACTCTTCTGATTCGGCAGAAGGGGCTGAACAAACGTAAACGCAAGAACCGCAATGATGACGATCAGGAAGAACACCGCCACCTTGTTCTTGAAGAACGCACGGAGCGTTGCCTTCCAGTAGGAATAATTGGAATAGCCGCCGCGCTCTGCATCGGATTCGTCTGCTGCAGCCTCTGCAAACAGCTCCTCCGGAAGCTCCCGATAGCTCTCGTAGGGAGTCAGCTTCTTCTTCAGATCGGCTGTGATGGCATTCTCCAGCTGTTTTTCTTTCTCTCCTCGAATGGTCATGCTCTGGAGCCCTCCTTTTTCGTAAAGCTGATTCTGGGATCCACCAGTGCCATGAGCACATCACCCAGAAGAAGGCCAACGACAGAGATGGCCGCGTAGATGACTACCAGCGCCTGCACCATCGTGTTGTCCTGAATCTTAATCACCTGAACCAGAAGTCCGCCCATTCCCGGAATGGAATACAGGGATTCTACATATAAGGAGCCCATCAGGGTGAACAGAATCGAGTTCGGGATGTACTGAACCAGCGGAACAAATGCATTGCGGAAAATATGAACGCGGCTGATCTTGCCCTCCGGAACGCCCTTTGCTCTTGCCAGACGGATGTAGTCCTTATTGGCCTCATCCACCATGTAGCGGCGAAGCCACATCGCATAGTACACGATGTTGCCAAGAGACAGAGAGAACACCGGAAGAATCCAGGTGACCCAGTTGTCCGTATCAAACAGCATGGAAACACCGAACAGCTCGCTGCCGTAGAGCTGAATCAGCAGATGATAAACCGCGGACGGTACCGCCTGAACAATAACGATGAGCACCGTTCCGAATTTATCCCACAGCTTCCACCGGCTTCTCGTGGACTTCGCCATCGCAATTCCGAGAGGAAGTCCGACCGCAAGAGCGATCACCTCCGAGAGAAGTCCCATCTCTATGGAGATCGGCGCCTTCTTCGCAATGATCTTCGCGATCGGGTATCCGTTGCGGTATTTGTTGGAAGTGCCGAGGTCTCCCTTTGCAAGCTGGCCGAAATACTTCGCGACCTGAACCGGTGCCGGATCCTTCAGTCCGAGCTTCTGCAGCGTGACATTGATCTGTGTCTGGGACATCTTCTCATAGTTGTTAAAATATCCCTCGATCGGCATTTTGCGGAGCAAAAGCAAGACAATGGTGATGACGATACACAAGGTGATGAGTGAGTGCACCAGTCGTTTGAGAATGTATTTACCCAAGGGGTACCTCCTGTTACGTGCCTTTGGATTTCCGCTGTGTTGTCCCGTTGAATGCTCCCATTGCACTTCCGCACGGGATTTCTTCTGAAGGATTTTCGCACCGCAGTATGCACGTAAACCGGCAGGTGCGGTAGGCGCCTGCCGGATTGATTTGACGCATTACATTAATAATGCCTTTCTTGAAACGTGATTGCAATAAAAATATGTCTGTTTTGATTCCGACGCCAGGGTTACTCCGCGCTCTCCAGAGCCTTGGTTCTTGCTTCTTCCCACTCAGCAAGTGCTGCATTGAACTCGTCCATGCTCATGGATTTCTCTCCGAGATGCTGGAACTTATATCTCTGAAGTGCTACGCCGTAAGGAGCAAACTCTCCTTCCAGAGGATTGACCTTGGAAGCGGTATAGCCGCCGTTCGAAATCTCAAAGGGAACAATAATTGCATGATCGATCAGGAGCTTCTCTGCTTCTGCAAAAGCGGTATAGCGCGCCTCGTCGTCGGTGCAGATTGCCTCTGCCTCGGTTACCTTGTCGGTCCACTCCTGATAGATTGCCTGTGTTCCTTCATCCTCGGAGATATCCCAGAAGTTATAGTTGTTGCCTTCCGTAAACGGCTCTGCCCAGGTCTGAGGATCTGCATAGTCCGCACCCCAGTTACACTTCATGAAGGCATATGCGCCGCTGCGGCGTACCGCGGAAAGGAATCCGGTCTCGGGGCCTGCCTGAACAATGATGTCGATGAAGTCGCTTCCGAGAACACCTTCCATCTGCTGCTCAAGAACCTGACATTCCTTGTCCCAGTTGGTGACAGAGGGGTTGTAGGGCATCAGAACCTTGACAGGGAAGGTGCAGCCTTCCTTCTCCAGCTCTTCCTTCGCCTTGTCGCGATACTCCACTGCCTTTGCGGCATCAAAGCTGTCGCCGTTTGTGATGTCCTTCAGAGCATCGTACTGTGTGTAATCCTTGCCGGCAGCTGCTGCGAAGTTTGCGGGAGTTACCGTGTTATTCAGAAGCGCTTCCGGATTATAGGGCTCGGAAACAGTCAGGGCCTTGACGCGATCCATGGAAGCCATCAGAGCCTTACGGAAGTTCTCATTGTTGACCGCGAGCTTCCAGTTCTCCGGCTCATACTGCGCATCAAACTGCGGATCAAAGTTGAAGCAGAAGAAATAGCTGAAGGAATTGTTCGGTCTGGAACCGTGAACCTGATCCTTAACAGCGTCGTCGTTCAGCCAGGAATTCAGAAGATCTGCGCTGATCGATGCATAATCGATCTCGCCGTTCTTGTACATGTTGGCTTCTACACTGGATGCATCTGCATTATAGGTAGAAACCACCTCGTCCAGATAAACGTGATCCTTGTCCCAGTAGGCTGCGTTCTTGGTCAGAACGTGCTTCTCCTGAGGCTCATAGGTGGAGAGAATGAAGGCTCCGTTGTACCAGAGACTCTCATTGTCAAGGCCAAAGGAATCGCCGTACTCATCCAGGCATGCCTGAGAAACCGGCATATAGGAGGTGTAGGAAACGATGCTCGTGAAGAAGGAGCAGGGAGCATCCAGCTTGTAAACCAGCGTGTAGTCATCGGGAGCTTCCACGCCGATGTCCTCTGCGCTTACCGGATCCACAGGCTCGAGCTTCTCGCCGTCTGCATCCGTATCCTTCGTTCCGTTCTCGCTTGCCAGCATGTAAGCGGTGTAGTCGTAATAAGCCTGTGCGTTGTGAACCACAGCGCCGGTGTCGTACATGTACTGGTTGTCAGACTCATGAGCCGCATCATTTACGTAGCGTGCTGCCGCAACCCAGTCGTTTGCCGTAACATCAGCCATCTCCTTGCCGTTGTTGTCGACCCACTTCACACCCTTACGGATGTGGAAGGTCCACTCGGTCATATCGTCATTGGATTCCCAGCTTTCTGCAAGACCGGGAGTAATGTTTCCGTACTGATCATAGTCCACAAGGCAGTCGATGATATTCGCGCTGATCGCGTAATCATTGGTAGTACTCGTGGTCAGATAGTTCAGAGTCTGTACTTCTCCGGAATAGAGGGATCGGTACGTTGTCTTTTCTCCGTTCTCTCCGCTGCCGGATGAGTCAGACGAGCCGCTGCCGCAGGCTGCCAGTGACAGTGCCATCACACCCGTCAAAAGGCCCGCAAGAATCCTGCCGGTTTTCTTCATAACTATTTCCTCCTTTTTCTGCAAAAAGACCTTCCTCCTCAAGCTGGAAACCGCCTGCGGCAGACACTGCCGGATGCGGAAAAACAGGCGAGGTGCTTTCTGTATAATTGTATACGATAGTACAGCCTCACTGCTCATCTGTCAATAGAAAACACCCTGCCTTCCCGGTATGGTATAGAGAACACCTTGTCTTCCCGGTACGGAAATCATATCGGAAACACATTTCGCCGGATTGCATCCGGTGATACAATGATGCAAATGTTTTACCTTAATATAGTTAGAGGAGGACGTCGGTATGAAATACATTGACATGCATTGTGATACCATCTCCGAAATCTGGTATTCCAGACTCCGGAAGGAGAATCAGACGCTGCGGAAGAACAACTTCATGATTGATCTGGAGCGGCTGAAAAAGGGTGACTGCCTGTGCCAGAACCTGGGACTTTTCGTGGATCTGCACCGAAGGGCTGATTTCGAGGAGAATCCTTTTGAGCTGCAGGAGACAGCCGCAGCGAGTGCGGCAGCCGGAGCTTCCACCTCCGCGGCGCCCGCTGCAGCGGCTGCCACATCCGGCGGAAGCGGATCGGATTCCGAGGCGAGCGCTTCCGAGCCCGCGTATCTGGATCCCTGGCACACCATCTCCTGCCTCGTACAGGTTTTCAAGGAGGAGGTCGCTGCAAACTCCGATCTCATTTCCCAGGTCACCAATGCCAAGGAGATCCTCGCAAATGACAAGGCTGGCCGCATGTCCGCTCTTTTGTCCGTTGAAGAGGGCGGCTGCTGCAAGGGCTCTCTCGAGCACCTGAAGGAGCTCTACGATGCGGGGGCCCGCATGATGACGCTCACCTGGAATTACGAGAACGAGCTCGCAAGTCCCAACCACCCGGACAAGGAGCATTATTTTGCCTTCCGGCCGGTGAACGACCACGGCCTGAAAAAGCGCGGCGTGGAATTCGTGGAGGCAATGCAGGATATGGGAATGCTGGTTGACGTATCCCACCTCTCCGATGCCGGCTTTTATGATGTTTGCCGCATCGTAAAGGGGCCCTTTGTCGCAAGTCACTCCAACGCAAGAGCTGTCTGCGGCTGCGGGCGCAACCTGACGGATGACATGATCCGGAAGCTCGCCGAGCACGGCGGCGTCACAGGCCTGAACTTCTGCCCGGAATTTCTGGAGCCGAAGGACAAGGATCCCCGCCAGAGCCTTTCCGCCATCGCGGCACACGCGCGGCACATCATGAACGTCGGCGGCAGGGAATGCCTCGGCCTCGGAAGCGATTTTGACGGAATCAGCGGACTTCTGGACTACGGCACCGCCGATACACTTCCGCTTCTTGCGGATGGGCTCGAAAAGGAAGGCTTTTCGCAGGAAGAAATCGAAAGTATCTTCTATAAAAATGTACTTCGCGTATATAATGAAGTTCTGAAGTAATTTTGACAAAAACAGGAGGATCATCATGGAACCATTTCGCTACAACGACCTGGAGGCGCTTTCCACAGCACTTCCTACCGACATTGAGAGCCGCAAGGAATTCGGCGATTTTGACGGAGAAGCCCGTCTGATTGAACAGTGGCTTCAGAAGGACATCAGTGAGAACTTAAAAGCCAAGCTTCGCGTCGAGCGTGAGATTCTTAAGAGACTTCCGTCCGATTACCCCTATTCCTTCGAAGAAGCCTATGAAAGGGCGAAGACGGTCATCAAGGATCTGACTCCGGAGCAGTTCCGCGAGCTTCAGGACAAGGGACGCATCGACTGGATTTACGTAAACGGCAAGGAGCACTTTATCCACAGCACGGCCGGCACGCTCCGGAACGACGTCGAGCATGCAGCCCGCAAGGAAAAGGGCGGCGCTCTGCGCACGGAGGCCCCCGAATCTGCTCCAGGCAACACGTTCTGGCAGTCTCTCATCGACATGAAGAAGAACGGCTCCGACTCCTGGCGCTTCCGCATCCGTTTCACGCTCCGCGTAGACGACGATGCCTTCCGCCCCGGCAAAATCAAGGTTTACATCCCTGTTGTCTGCGCCTGCAGCTATGTCTCCGATATTAAGATCCTCGAGACCTCTTCCGATCATTACATTCTTGCAGACGAGAACGCTCCGCAGCGCACCATCTGCTATGAGGAGGACATCAGGGAGAATCACGATTTCTTCGTGGAGTACGAGTACACGGTAAAGAGCGTTTATCATGACCTTTGGACCGAGGAGGCCGTTGCCGCAAACCGCGCTGAGATGAACAAGCCTTATCCCGCCGAGGAGGTAAAGCCGGAGGATCTTGCCGAGCAGCAGCCTCACATCCGCTTCACTCCCTTCATGAAGGATCTTGCGCTTAAGATCACGGAGGGCTGTGAGACGCCTCTTGAAAAGGCGAGAGCCATCTATGAATACATCACGACGCAGGTGACCTACTCCTTCGTCCGCAGCTATTTTACAATTGAAAACCTCGGCGAATACGCAGCCATGAACCGCAAGGGCGACTGCGGACTGCAGGCTCTGATGTTCATCACGCTCTGCCGCTGCCTTGGCATCCCGGCCCGCTGGGAATCCGGCAACGAGTTCTATGAGGGGGATCCCGGAAGCCATGACTGGTCAATGGTCTATCTTGCACCGTTTGGCTGGCTCTATGTGGATCCGTCCTACGGCGGAGGTGCTTTCCGCAGCGGAGATGTCTGGAGACAGCGTCACTTCTTCGGCAACCTGGATCCGTTCCGCCTGCCCTCGAACCCGCAGTTCCAGAAGCAGCTCACGCCTCCGATGACCTATTTCCGCGACGATCCGTACGACAACCAGGCCGGCGAAATCGAGTACGAGGACGGCAGCCTGATCGGCGACCAGTTCACCTCCACGAGAAAGGTTACGCTCTCCGAGCACCTCTCCTGAAGTCTTACGTAATTTCCCGGCAGCTTCACCCCGGTCCGGATCCTTCCATGTCAGAATCCGGATCGGCATGCCGGGACAGAATTTCATCACAGAAAAATCCCGCAGAGAAGCTTCTTTCCGGAATGATATGCTACCAGAAGCTCCCTGCGGGATTTCTATTTTTCTCAATTCATTTTTCAGCCTGCTGTTATGCGCAGGGAGCCGCCGCCTGCCTCAGTTCTTCAGCTCCTGCGTGCGAACAAGCTGTGCGTACGCTCCGTTCTTCTCCATCAGCTCCTTGTGCGAGCCAAGCTCGATGATGCGTCCATCCTCGATGACCGCAATCCGGTCGGCATTCTTCACCGTGGAGAGTCTGTGCGCAATCACAATGGTGGTTCTTCCCCTGGAGAGCTTCTCAAACGTCTCCTGAATTCTCGCCTCCGTGACGCTGTCAAGCGCCGAGGTTGCTTCATCCAGAATGAGAACCGGCGGGTTTTTCAGGAAAATCCGTGCAATGGAAATTCGCTGCTTCTGTCCGCCTGAAAGAAGGACTCCGCGCTCTCCGACGTTCGTCTCAAACCCGTCCGGCATCGCCGCAATATCCTCCGCAAGCTCCGCCTTCGCGGCAGCCTCCATCACCTCTTCCATCGTGGCATCCAGCCGTCCGTAGCGAATGTTCTCTGCAATGCTTCCTGCAAACAGGAAAACATCCTGTGACACGACGCCGATGTTCTGATGCAGCGATTCCTGCGTCACCTCGCGCACGTCATGCCCATCCAGATAAATTGCGCCCTTCGTCACATCGTAAAAACGGGGAATCAGCTGGCTGAGGGTTGTTTTGCCTCCTCCGGAGGAGCCGACAAAGGCAACCGTCTCGCCCTTTGCGATCTGCAGCGAAACGTCATGCAGAACTCCCTGTCCCTTCTGATACGCAAAGGACACATGATCCACGTTGATGTCACCCTGCACGTTCTGAAGCGCAAGCGCGCCCTCGCTGTCCTGAAGCTCCGGCTCCGTCCGCATCAGCTCCACAAAGCGGTGGAGGCCCGCCGTACCGTTTGCAATCATCTCCGACGTGTTCGCGAGCTTCCGGATGGGACTCACAAAGGTCGAGACATACAGGCTGAAGGTAATCAGGTCGATGACATTCAGCTCGCCCTTCATAATGAGGGCGCCGCCCACTGCAATCACCGCCACAGACAGCATGCAGAGGAAAAATTCCATCGCCGCATTGAACTCCGCCATGGCGCGGTGAAAACCGAATTTTGCCCCGCGGTAGCTCTGATTCGCCTTTTCGAACTTCTGCAGCTCCTCCGGCTCGTTGGCAAAGGCCTTCGCCGTCCGGATTCCGGAGAGCTCCGACTCAAATTCCGTGTTGATCGCGGAAACCGTCACCTTTACCTTGCGCGATGCATCCCGCATGTGAAGCCTGCAGAGCATCACAACCGCAAGAAAGACCGGCAGCATCAGCGTAAGAACCAGGGCAAGTCTCCACTGAATCCGAAACATGAGAATCAGGGCGCCAAGGATGGTCACCGTAGAAATAAACAGGTCCTCCGGCGCGTGATGCGCCATCTCCGTCACGTCAAAAAGATCTGTCGTCAGGCGGCTCATCAGCTGTCCCACGCGGTTGTGATCGAAGAAGCCGTAATTGAGCTCCTGGATGTGCCGGAACAGGTCTCTGCGGATGTCCGCCTCGACCCGCGCCCCGAAGTTATGCCCCCAGTAGCAGATAATGTAATAGAAAACAGACCGCAGCGCATACGCGACGGTCACGACCAGCATGACCGTCCAGAAGGTCCTCCACGCGTTGTCCGGAAGCAGCGTGTACATGCACCAGCGCGACACCCACGGAAACGCAAGATCGATCATCGCAATCAGAAGCGCGCTCATCATATCCAGGTAAAACAGCTTCCTGTGCGGCTTGAAATAGGACAGAAAAATCTTAAGCTCTGACCAGTTTTTGAAATCCTTGTTCATAAAAAACTCCAACTCTTAATAAATCCGGTGCTCAGTAAATCCGGCATCTGCCCCGCATTTCCAGCGCTCAGTAAACCCGGCATCTGCCCCGCATTTCCAGCGCTCAGTAAACCCGGCATCTGCCCCGTATTTCCAGCGCTCAGTAAATCCGGTACTCCCCGGAAAGCGCAAGGAACGCGAACAGATACAGGAAGTTGTCATAATACCGCCTCTCGCCCTTCCGAAGCGGCATATTCCAGAACTTCTCCAGCCAGAATCTGCCGTTCGAAGCCGTTTCCTCATCCCCGGAATGAATCGTCACAAGCGAGCACTCCGCAATCGTTGCAAGGAGTCCCACCGGATGCAGCGCCTGACCCTCGATGACACGGCCGTCCTTCTCGTAAATACCAAACCCTTTGTCAGTACCCGGAGCAGGCTCGTGCTCCAGGAAGAATTTCTGATACGCGGCAAGCTCTCTTTCCTTCCGGGCGTCCGCGCCAAACCACCTGGCATCCAGGCTCACATTCCCGGCCGTCCGATAGGCGTCCGAATAAAACCAGTCGTGGCGATAAGGATTGCCCCCGTCGATCTCCGCCTGCGTCCGAAGGTGCGGCGTTCCGTCAAACTCGGCGTACTCGGCGCAAAGTCCGGTAACAGGATCGCAGGCCCTCTGCAGATATTCTCTGCTCGCCGCTGCCGCCTTCTGCCAGAATTCCCGGTTGTCCTCATCCCACAGCGCAAACAGCTCATAAAAATGAGGCAGATGGTAGGACGGGTCTGTAAACGGGCACCCCGGCACGAACAGAATCAGATGATTGTCGCGGTTCCACATCGCCTTGTTCGCCGGTGCGCCGTGATAAATGCAGGCCTGCAGGATTTTTTTTGCCCAGGAGCTGTATGCGAATATGCCCTCTCCGTCGCCCCAGCGGTGGGACGCAAAGAACAGCGCCATGGCAAAATACTCTTCCCCGTCCGGCGCAGGTCCCATGGAATTCTTCGTTCCGTCCGGCTGGCAGGACCAGGCAAAATACCCCGCGTTCTCGCCTTCCTCCATGTACATGTAAGTGACCGTCCACTTCCAGATCCGGTCAAACTCTTCCTTGTGATCCAGCTGCACGCAGGCCATCATGCCGTAGGACATTCCCTCCGTCCTTGCGTCGTGATTGCCCGTATCCTCGATGTAGCCCATGTCCTCGCCCACCGGATGATAAATTCTCTCATCCTCCGGACCGTAAAACATGGTCTGCCAGATTTCCTCCAGCCTTGTCTCGCTTGCACCCGCTGCTTCTTCCGGTTTTTTCCCGCTCGCGTTCCCTGCTTCTTCCGGCTTTTCCCCGCTCGCGCCCGCCGCTTCTTCCGGCCTGTTTTCGCTCGTGCTCGCTTCCCTCTCCGAGCTTGTCTCGCTTGCACACGTTGCATAGAGCCCTGCTACCGCAAAGGTATCCTCGTACGGAACGCCGTCCTTAACCTGCGTTGTCTTCTTCGGCTCCTGAACCTTCCGGATATCAAAAAGAAGATTGGCAAGCTCGCCGTCTTTTTTTGCCACATAGTGAAGACAGGTGTCGTCAAACTTTTCGAAAACAAGCCCTTCGGTCTTCCTGGAAAGAAGCTGATCGCAGCGCCCGATCATCTCCGGAATCAAGGACTTCGGAGCTTCGTCCACAGGATGCGACAGAAGCAGAGAATCCCACTCGCTCTCACGTGTCTCAAGCTTCACAAGACTCTTTCGGAACCTCTCCACCGTAAGCCCTGATTCAAAGTGCAGATAGGTGATCCAGTGGCAGGCGTCCCCCGTAAGAAGCAGTCTGTCCGGTCGGATCAGCATCGCCATCGTTGCCACCGTATGTCCCGGGCAGCAGATCGCCTCGACCTCAACACCTCCGCCAAGCTCGAACACCCTGCCATCCTCCAGATCCAGCATGCGGATGTCACGAATTCTTGTCACAGCCTCCGGATCGTCGGAAAAGCCGTGCTCCTTTGCAATGCGCGCTCCCACTTCCTCTGTGTAATGAATCGCTGTCGGAATCCTTTCCTCCCGGTTCAGATAAACCTCATCGAAGCGGTACATTCCGCCGCAGTGGTCGTAATGCCCGTGCGTCAGCACAACCGTAAGCGGAAGCTTCGTCAACGTCCCGACATACGCTGCGATGTTCCCGACGCCGCAGCCCGCATCGATCAAAAGAGCCCGGTCCTCTCCCTCCACAAGGTACATATATTCTGAGATCGCGCCGCGGATTCTTGTAACATGTGCAGACACCCTCTCTGAGGTAAAATACACTGGTTTCTTTTCTTTCATACTGCTGTCCATCCTGTTGTCATCCTTTCCGTTGGCTCCCCTGTTGGCCTTTTTGTTGGCTCCCCATTGGCCCTCTTGTTGGCCGTCCGGCTTTCTTCCTGATTTTTTCAGCACCTGCTCCATCTCATAACCCGTTTTCATTCATCCGGGAGAAAATCTGCCATCACAGCGTTGCTTACGTCAATTCCTCTCTCTGTGAGAAAGATCCGTCCGCCTTCTCTTTGCAGCATATGAAGCTCCTGATAGCGCTTCAAAACAGGACCGTACACCTCTTCCATTGTCCTCCCGAAGCGCCGCAGGAACTCCGCTTCCGAAACGCCCTGCATTCTTCGAAGGCCAAGGAACATAAATTCTGCCATCCGATCCTTCTCCGAAAGGATTTCTTTCTCTTCATAGATGGACTCCAGAACTTCTGCATATTCCTGACATCTGTGACCTGTCGCCTTCTCCGCAGATGACAGGGATTCTCCGTCCGATTTTGCTAATGCACCTGCACTCTCCAGCGCCTGCAGATAGGAAGTCATGCTTCTTGTATGGCTCCACCTGCAGCCAGCATAGAACGAAGCTGCTCCGATCCCAAATCCCAGATACGGATGTCCTGTCCAGTAGCCGCTGTTATGACGGCTTTCAAAGCCTTTTTTTGCATAATTGGAGATTTCGTAGCGATGATAGCCATGCTCCGCAAGAAAGCTCCTTGTTTCATGATACATCTTCCGGTCCTCATCTTCATCCGGAAGTCGAGGAAGTTTTCCCTCCAGCGCAGCTTCCTTCAAAGGCGTGCCATCCTCCAGAATCAGGCTGTACGCAGAGATGTGCTCCGGAGCAAGAGCTACGGCCTCCCGAAGCGACTCCATCCACTGACCGATGTTCTGACCGGGAAGGGCGGAAATAAGATCCAGACTGATGTTATCAAAGCCTGCCCATCTCGCGTCCAGAATACACTGCCTTGCTTCTTCCGCCGTATGGATTCTGCCAAGGAGCTTTAGCTCCTCGTCCCGAAAAGACTGGACGCCAATCGAAAGACGGTTGATCCCGGCCTCCCGGAAGGCAAGCAGCTTTTCCCTGCCTACCGTTCCCGGATTGCATTCCATGGTAATCTCTGCTCCGGGAAGAATCCGAAACGACTCTGACAGCACCGCCATCAGATGCGCCAGCTCATCCGCATCCAGAAGAGATGGCGTCCCTCCTCCGAGAAAGACGGTGTCTGCGCTCAGACTTCCATTGCCGAATGTCTCTGCACTCAGTCGGATCTCCGTCTCCAATGCACGAAGATATCGCCTTCTCACCGCAGCATCATAAGGCCCGGAGAGAAAATCACAGTACCGACACTTGCGAACACAAAAAGGAAGATGCAGATATAAGCTGACAGGACTGCCGGTGAATTCACCTGCAGCCCTGTCGTTCATAATTTGCTGTTGTTCTTGGATTTGATCTGTTTGATACATTGATGTTTGGCACATTGCAGCTTTCTTTACATATTGCAGCTTTACACATGGCGGCTTGACACGCAGTTGCTCTACACAGGGCTGCTTAATGCGCAGTTGCTTGACACAGGTGCGTGGTCCCGCGCAGGATAGCATCTGCATTCAGGAAAAAGCTCTGTCAGGGATTACTATTCGGTGGGGCAGAGCATCCCTCAGCAGAAAAAAGCTCTTCCAGAGATGATTTTCTTCTGCGAAATGCATCCCTCTGCAGTGAAAAG
>ERZ857629.961-NODE-961-length-35199-cov-27.478915_pt1 | contig 35199 bp, 24 predicted proteins | sample MGYA00519700_ERZ857629 | MGnify/ENA primary metagenome ERZ857629 (study PRJEB31778, sample SAMEA3449351) | human gut metagenome | biome: human gut; feature: human-associated habitat; material: faeces | place: United Kingdom | collected 2010/2012 ... | reverse complement strand
CAAATGCGAAGCATTCCACGTTGCTCCAAGGCTGTTTTTTTATGTTTTTGTTTTTATTCCATTTACAATTCGGCAAAAAAGCATAATTTATCCCCACAAATTTTCCACTGATCCGGGATTTGGGCCTGTTGCTCTATTGTGTGGGGGAATTAGTGGAGGATTTTTTTGGCGGTGGTGGTGCCGTCGGTGTAGGTGGTCACCATGATGTTGATGCCTTTGAATGGGTGGGAGGATTCGGTGCCTAACGTGTTGTAGTAGCGGATGTTTTTTGCCTCCTTTACGCCACGCACTCCGTCTGCCCTGTGGCGGGAACAATGTAAAACGTCCTCTTGTTCCAGGAATTGCTCATCTCCCACTTATTGTCATCCCCAACCTTGTAAGTGGTGGAAAACGTTGCAGCCCACGAGCAAACAGTGGCCAACACAGCCACGACCAGAAACGCAAATGATTTCCTCATAGTAAAACGCCTGTATAAAAAGTATAATTAGTTAATTATCCGAATATTGCCACCGCAAAATCGCAGCAACCACTCTCGCAAAATTAACAATTATCCCCGAAAAATCCTATCTATTTCAATGAAAAAAAACCAAAAAATCGAAACACACATCCATTTAAGGCGTTTTAGGTGCTATGAAGTCTGTAAGATTGTGAGGCGCAGGGATTAGTCGTCTTCGCCTACGAGGGCGCGGAGTTCACGGAGTTCGCTGTATGCCATTTTTAGGATGGCGTTGTCGATGCTGATATATTCTTCCACGGGGCGGCCTTCGTCTTGCAGCGAGTGGGCGAAAAGCCAGTCGTAGGTATCTTTCAGATAGAAGGCGCGTGCGAGTGCGCCATGCGATGCACCGGGCAGCCAGTCGAAACGCAGACGCGAGGTGAGTTGCTTCTCCTGAAGCCCTGCCACCACCTTTTTCGACTCGTTCACGCCCACAGCGCGGTCGGCAGTGCCGTGTATAATCCAAAATGGGAGTTCGCCCAGCCCGGTCTGGTCCTTCAGGTAGCAACCGCCACACAGTGCCATTGCTGCCGCAATCTTGTCGGGGTAGGTGCCGGCAAAGTCCATCGTGCCGTAGCCACCGAGGCTCATTCCCAGCACATATATGCGGTTGGCGTCCACCTTGTAGTTCGCCTCCATCCATTCAATGATGTCCATCAGTTTCGAAGGCTTCCACGCCTCGCCCGGATTCTGCGGTGCAATCACAAACGCCGGCATATTCATACCCTTTTTAATGGCGTCGAGCGTGCCGTAGCGAAGCACTTGGTTAAGGTTGCGACCGCACAGCGAGCGACCGTGCAGAAACACCACAATCGGTTGCGCCTTGGTGCCGTCGTAGCCGTCGGGCGTGTAAATCCAAAAAGGATAACCGTTTTCGGCAATGCGTTCGTGGGTTTTCATTGTGCCCTCTGCCATGCCGCCGAAAGCAATGGCAAAAATTGATAATATGGTGAGAATTAATCGTTTCATAAAGCATTTACGTTTTCTTTCCGACGGCAAAGTTAGCAAAAATTCAGACACGTTGTTCACTTTTTCCTGTTGTTTCGGGGGTGGTGCATCAGAATCTCCTCTCGCAGACGAGTGCGGTCGATGTGCACATATATCTCGGTGGTGGTGATGCTCTCGTGGCCGAGCATTTGCTGAATGGCACGCAAATTGGCACCGCCCTCCAGCAGATGGGTGGCAAACGAATGGCGCAACGTGTGGGGGCTCACCGTTTTGCGAATGCCTGCCAACTGGCACAGTTCTTTGATGATGTAGAACACCATCACCCGCGACAGCGCACCGCCACGACGGTTCAGAAACAGAATATCATCACACCCACGCTTCGCCACCTGATTGGCGCGCGTTTGCTCCATATAGAGGCAGATTTGCTCCAATGCCTCCTGCGAAATCGGCACCAGTCGCTGCTTATTGCCCTTGCCTTCCACCACCACGTATTCCTCATCAAAATACAGGTGCGAGATGCGCAGACCCACCAGTTCCGACACACGTAAGCCACAGCCGTAGAGTGTCTCCACGATGGCACGGTTGCGCTGCCCCTCAGCCTTGCTCATGTCGATGCACGCAATCATCGCGTCGATTTCCTTCACTGTCAGCACCTCAGGCAGCCGCCTTCCAATCTTTGGCGACTCAATCATTCGGGCGGGGTTGTCGTCGATATAGCCCTCCATTTTCAGGAATTTGTAAAAACTCTTGACACCCGAAATGATGCGCGCTTGCGAACGCGGACCGATGCCCACATCGCGGAGCGTGCAGAGGAAATTGTCGAGCACGCTGCGCGTTACATCCTCCACCGCCACACCCTCGGTTTGCAGGTACGCCACAAGTTTCGCCACATCGTCGGCATAAGCCATGGCAGTGTTGTGCGCAAGCCCCTTCTCCACCGTGAGATACACGCCGAAGTGCCGAACCGTAGCCGATATGTCGCTAATTTTCCGCATCACCACCACAAAGTTACAAAATTCCCCCATTCCCAACCCCTCATTCCCTTAAAACAAATTTTCTTCCGAAAGAAAGTTGATTACTTGTATAAAAAGTGTTAAATTTGCCAAAGAAAGTAGTTTGGATTAAGCGACACCTAATATACCCCTAACAACTTTATACAAATTATTGAAACTTTTTGAAATAACAGAAACCAATAATGCAATATACCGAATTTATACATCCAAAAGTATGAAAAAATATGATATTTTTATAAGCTATCGTCGTGAAGGTGGATTTGATACAGCAAAACATCTGAATGACTTGTTGACACGAGATGGGTACAGGGTTAGTTTTGATATCGACACATTAAGAAGTGGAGATTTTGATACTCAATTATATGAGCGCATAGATAATTGCAAAGACTTCATCTTAATTGTGGACGAACACGCATTTGACAGAACCATAAAATATAAAATCCCGCCTCAAAAAGACTGGTTACGTTGCGAACTCGCCCGTGCATTAGAAAAAAAGAAAAATATTATTCCTATTTTTTTGTCTGGAGTCAATGGCTTCCCAAATGGACTTCCTAAAGACATATCAGGAGTCGTCAAGAAAAATGGTCCAGAATACAACCGATATTATTTCAATGATTTTTATCGCGAACTAAAGAAACGTTTCTTGCACGACAGACCTGTTGCAAAAAAAAATGTTGTTGCCTTTATTTTTTCTTGCGTTTTCCTTTCCGTATTAGTTCTTACTATTTTCAAATATAATAATCGCCAAAGTGACATTTATCCCAGTATAGCTCAAGCGGTTAATAATATTTCAGAAGACACATTCCCTAATGAGGAAAGAGAAAAGCATGAAATAAGCAAAGATAGCATATTAAAAAAATACTGTGGCTCTTTTTCTATTGTTGCGCCAGGATATATGAAAGATGGAATTACTTGGGTTTATAATTTAGAATTAGATCCTATAAATTCCAAATGTGAATGGATAGAAGATGACTTTATTCATATTGTTGATAGCAAAGGTTATTGCGGAACAAGTATTAAAGGGATTGAAGCATGGGAGATTTATACATTTAATTTACGCAATGATTTGAAATATGCAGTTGCAGATATGAGAAGGGTTGATGAAACTTATAGGGGAGAAAATAAAACATGTAAAGTCAAATTAGAACTTGATGAATACGACAATATTAAAATGTCTTTCATAACAGGGAACGCAGCCCCATCTCCCCTTTATGATTCTGATGGGGGATTTAATGAAACAGCCATTTTCAATAGAGATTAGTAATAATATGACTGACCGCGAAATAGTTTCTTTCCTTATCGCTCGTGAGCCTAAGGTGACGGCGCAATTCTTCTTCAAGGACTGCCGCCCGCTGCTTCTTAGTGTCATAAGGCGAGTGTTTGGGACGCAGATTGTTGATTACGACGAGGTGATCAGCGAAATCTATATTCTTCTTATGGAGAACGATGCCAAGAAGTTGCGCTCGTTTAAGTTTGAGAGCACGCTTTATCAATGGCTTAAAACCATAGCGATAAGGCATTGCCTACAGCTAAAAAATAAGGCGAAAGTGATAGATAACGAAAGCCAAGAGCCTCTTATCAATAGTGGGCGTGAATTTTCGAGCACAGAAAGTTCACAAGCACGAATTGACATGGAGACCCTGCTACGACAGATGAAAAACCAACGCTATGCCTTGGTGATTCGTCTGCTAATGATTGACGACCGAACGCCGGAAGAGGTGGCGCGGCAACTGTGTGTGACCGTCGACAACCTCTATAATATCAAGCGCAGAGCAATACAGGCTCTCGCAGAAGTAGCACTTAAAGACAAAAAGCATTATGAACAATAAGCATCTTATTATTTCAGATGAACTGTTGTCGGCATTCCTCGACGGCAACACGTCGGCAGACGACTCCATGCGTGTATTGAAAGCCGCACAACATGACAAGGATTTGCAGGAGATTATCCGCATTGCAAGCGAAGTGGACGAGGATATGGCGGCACTTGAGCCTGTAGGGGCAAAGCCTGTACCCATGACAGCCATGGCAGCGGCGCAAAAAGAAGCCTATCTTTGCGACATAGAGTGCGAGGAATTCATACTCCATCAATTCGGCATTGAGACCACCCACAAAACGCTCTTAGACGAGGCATATCGTAATTGTTGGCTGAAAGACAAGGGCGTGCCGCTATATAATATAGGCCGACTCTTGGAAAAGAACAACCTATCGGTCAGCCGTCGCTACGACTCAACGATTGCTGACATCGATGATTTGCTGAACAAGAGCAACCAGCTTATAGCCGTTATCGACAACGCCCTTCTCGGTGCCGAAGCAGAAAGTGCTGCCGCATCACAGCCCAACCATGCTGTGGCCATCAGTTCTGTTTCAATCGAAAAAGATGAGATAATCCTTTTTAACCCCTACACCGACGAAGAACTTACTGCCTACAGTCTGCCGGCGTTCTTGAAAGCGTGGGCGAAGTCGAACAATTATCTTGTGGTGGTCAACACCACCGACAAGTTTGTTTACGAGCCATACCCAATCCGCCTCGACGATGTGTCGCTCGACGACGACCTCACCGAGCTACAAGAGGCTATTGCCGAGAATGCCCACGAGATATGGGCAAAAGCACGCACCGACCAAGGGTGGACTTACGGCCCAGAGCGCAACGACCAAAGGAAAGAAACGCCCGACATGGTCCCCTACTGCAACTTGCCAGAGAGCGAGAAACTTTACGACCGCGAAATGGCAATGCAAACGCTAAAACTGGTAAAGAAATTAGGATTCGAAATAAAGAAAATACAGAAATGATTGGTTACATCTACAACATAATAAGCGCCTGCCACCCGCTGTTAGATGCGAGTCAGGAAAGCCATACTTTTAACGACCTCACAACAAAACCTCTAATAGATATTGTCAGAGAGTGCTACAATAATTTCACAACTTTTTTTAAATACACTCTGTTGTCCCTCATTATTATCGTTGGAGCCATTGCATTCCTAATAGCATTGTGGAATTGGCAAAAAAAGAAGTTTAAGAAAAACTCCAGCAGACGAATTTCAAGAGAGAACAAGGCGTTTACAGCCTTTGCTGTGTGGGTGTTCATGTGTGGAGTCGCAATATACTTTATCGGATATGACTATGCAGGAACTGGCGAGAACATGGTCACATTATTGCTCCGTTCCGTTCTATCTTCGTTTGAGATGTTCCTCTCCAAGTCGAATTTAATAGGAATAGCCGACAACTGTAAGGGGAGCGAAGTGTATATGTTATGCTTCGCTATTATCCACACGTTGGCATTGACAATAAGTACGCTGTTTGCGGTATTGTGCTTTCGCAAGCGTATTCAATATTGGAGTCGAGGCATTAAGTGGCGATTTATTGGCTCCAGTGCTGTGACAAACGTGTTTTGGGGATTCAACGAACGCAGCTTTGTGCTGGCGCACGACATAGCAAACAAAAGCACTACAAAGGAGCGCTTCATCTTTGTGGACTTCCCTTTGCATGAAGAATCGCCATCAAAGGGACAGAGTTTTAGTGGCATACTCGGTCTGTTCTCATATAAGATCAACGCCTTGAGGCAGATGTCAGGACTGCGCAACAGCATTATGATGCGCAGCTCATTGCGCCCTTCAAGCGTCCAAAATATCAATACCGACTTCTTTGATGCCATGAATATTTATCGCTTGAAGCAAATTCTTGACAAATCTAAAGAGATTCGCTTCTTTATTCTGACTGATGATGAAGATGCCAACCTCAAAGCCGCCCTCAATATGCAGAACCACAACGTGTGCGAAAATAAAAAATTTAAAATATACTGCTCGGCAAGAAAGACCAAGCTCAACAGGCTCATAGAGGAAACTAAAGACGAACGCCTAAAGTTCATCGACGATTCCCGCACGTCGATAACGCAGTTGAAGATGGACCACGACAAGGGCAGGCACCCGATTGATTATGTAGATATTGACAAAGAGAGGGGCGTTGTCACCTCGGAATTTAAGGCTCTCATTGTGGGCTTTGGAACGACAGGTCAAGATGCCCTACGCTTTCTGTACGAATTCTCCGCATTTACTGGAATTGACCAAAAGAAATCACCCGTTCAGCTGCATGTGGTGGATTGCAATATGGACAAACTTAAAGGTGGTTTCTATCAAGAGGTGCCAGGCATGAGTATGCTGGAGGGGAAAGAGATTTTTCTGCACAATCTGAATTTCAACTCTATGGAGTTCAACCAGTTTCTCGATGCCAACATCAACGAGCTGAACTACGTGATTATTGCCACAGGCAACGACGATCAAAACATCGAGTTTGCCTCAGCCATAATGGACAAAGCTTTCTCGCAACGACCGGCAACGGCACGCCGTCTCAAAGTATTCGTCAGAATGTATAGCGAGGCTAATCGCGTCAAGTTCGACTCCGCCATCAACGTATATGCCCCGTTTGGCAAAAAAGAGAACTATTTGCCACTTGAATTTTTCGGCGACACCAAAACACTATACACGCGTGATGTGATTATCGACAATAGGTATGAACAGCAGGCAAAAGGATTTTATAAAGCCTATTGCAAGGCCACATCAAGTTCTGATTCGTGGGAGGACCGAGCCGACAAGGAGAAAAACAAGTTAGGCGTTGAACGGATATATGGCATGAGAAGCCTCCGACGCAAAGAGGGACAAGACAAGGCCAACTGCCAGCACTGCTACACGAAACAGAGGCTGCTGAATCTGGAAAACAGGAATGAGCCTTTGGAACTCCCCGAATGGACCGACAAAGAATCCATTCTCGACCACGAGGGCGCAACAGAAAACAATTGGTTAGTGTGCCTGTATAATGTCGCCATCTGCGAGCATCTGCGTTGGAATGCCTCACACCTCATGATGGGATATGTGCCCATGACCGCCGACGTGAAAAAGCACATTGACGGCACGTGCGACGAGCGCACGAAGCAACATCTATGCATCGTGGATTGGAACCAACTGCCATGCCGCACCCAAGGCTATGACTACTTCGTAGTCAAAACCACAGTGCAAATAGCAAAGCAAAACGAGTAACTACAACATATACATTTATCATACAAATATCACAAATATGAAAGACAGTAAGATTTGGCAACTACTGATGGATGCTATTGACAAAAATAGGGTAATACCTATTATTGGCGATGAGTTTTTCTATACTGAAGTTGATGGTCAAAAAATCCCCTATATTAAGTTTTTGCTTGACGAATTGTCAAAGAAATATCCTGCACCCTACAACAACATCAACACTAAAGGTGTGATTCCCCTTGATTTCAATATGATAGCAGATTTAATAAGGGTCCGCAATATCATGAACCCGTATGGAATGGTGGAGGAATCCACAAATATCTATTATGAAATAGATGCCATAGTGAAAGCCACTCCCATATTATGTGATGAGATGCTAATTGAATTTCTTGACAAATTCCATTTCCCAATCATTCTGACCACTTCATTTTTGCTGGGAATCGAAGACGTCTTAAAACGCTCAAGAGCCAATCTTGTAGTGAAATCATACGACAAATCACCTCGCATTGATATAATGCAGTATGATAATGACATACTATATTACCTGTTTGGAAAAAGCAACGGATTAAACAAAGGTTATATGGTAACAGAGGACGACCTTCTCGACTATATGCACTGTTGGCATAATGTGGACTCAAGGCCAAAAGAACTCTGTAAACTATTATCCTCAAAATTTCTTCTTGTGCTTGGCTGCGACTATCCAAATTGGCTTTTCCGCTTTTTCTGGCATTCCGTTAAAAACTTCAATTTATCTTCTGATAATGAAGGAATAAAAGGGGTGGTTGCTGGTAATAATATAGAAACAGATACCGAGTTGTCACGTTTCTTGTCAAGAATACAAACCCATGCTTTTGGAAGCTGCAACAAAGTGTTGGAAAAAATGCTCAGCATTAGCCCCAAAAAACAAGAGCCGACAGTTTTAAAAAAAGAAGAGATTGACAACGCAGAAATTCCTGATATTTTTATTTCATACTCACACGAAGACTCCGAAATAGCAAAACAGATAGCTCGTACATTTGAAGAATTTGGCGCAAAGGTTTGGTTCGACAGTACTTCTTTAGTAGGTTCAGATTTGTACGACGAGATTATTCGACGGAAGATAGAGGAATGTAAACGCTTCGTTCCATTATTATCTACCTACACCGAAATTGCAGAGCGTGGCTATTTTAGAAAAGAGTGGGCTTTGTCCTTAGATGAAAACAAGTTTAGATTAGGCTCTCCATACATATCACCTATAATAATCGACGATGCTGACATCAATAGTCCAAGGATTCCCAGAGAATTTAAAGATGCTCACACTATAAAATACAAAGACGGCGACTTTGAAAGCGAAGTGATAAAGTTAATACGTTCCTTTAGATAATAGTACAATGACTATGAATAATTTCCATAATAATCCCTGGTTAGGTCTATCAAGCTATAAATACGAAGATTCTTCTCGATTCTACGGACGTGATGAAGAACTTCAAACCCTTACCGATATCATACGCCAAAATATTTTCACCACACTTTATGGTGTGTCTGGTGCTGGCAAAACCTCACTCATTAATGCAGGACTATCCCCCATTCTTGAAAAAGAACAGTATCTGCCTATTTATGTGCGCTTCAGTCATGGAGCAGACTCCTTGCCGTATGAGGAGCAATTAATCAGTGCAGTAGAATGCGCATTAAAAAAAATAGGCGGGGAATCTGAACAGATTGAGAATCTCGATTTTGACAGCAAGTCAGACCGCTTATGGCTATATTTTCATTCGCATCATTTTTGGTCAGCTCAAAATCATAAAGTTATTCCACTGCTGTTTATTGACCAATTTGAAGAAATTTTCACCAAAAATGACGATTCAGCTGTTATCTGGTCTTTTTTTCATGCGGTTGATTCTTTGCAATACAATTATCCTCCAGAAAAAGTGACTGAACAGATCATAAGCTTAAACCAGCGCATCACATTTAGCGAGGACATGAATTTCCGTATGGTGCTATCGATGCGTGAAGATTTTTTGCCCAGATTAGAGGATTATACTTACGACATTCCTGCATTACGCAGAAATCGCGTGGGTATTAAACCCTTAAATGGCTTACAGGCATTAGAAGTGATAATGAAACCCTGCCCAGAACTAATAACACGTGAGGTGGCATTGCATATCATTTCAAAAATAGTGGGAAAAGAGCAGAAAGACGATGTGAAGCGGCTAAAATCCACATCTGTTGAAACCTCTATTTTGTCATTGTTTTGTACAGAACTGTATAACTATAGGCACACCGATAAAGATGGTGGGATTATTTCAAAATCTTTAGTTGATAAGTATGGTGAAAATATTTTGGAACTATACTATAGTCGCAATATGCAATTACTTCCCCCAAAAACCCAGATATATTTAGAAAGCCAACTACTCACACGAAGTGGCTTCCGCAATTCTGTCGCATTAGAGGACTTAATCGGAAACAACATAACCCAAGAGCAGTTGGAACTCTTGGAGGAAAACCGTATCATCCGTATTGAAGAAGTCAATCATGTTTCACGTGTTGAGTTTACGCATGATGTGCTTTGCCAAATAGCAAAAGCTCACAGAGAGAAAAGACGAGAAAAATCAGAATCAAAAAAAAAGAAAATAACAAGTTGGCAAATGGGGATAGAGACCTTCATTCTCTCTATTATTTCAATCTTCTTTATTTTTGGAGTATATATAAGATTTCCTGATTATAACTTGGGAAAAATAGCATTTGGCGTTTTATTCGCTTTATCCTCTATCTTTTTTGTTTTTTCAAGATGGGTTTATTTATTTAACGACCACAAGCACTCTACATTCTATAAATTGCTATTATATAGCACAATAGTTCTTGCAAGTTTTCAAAGAAAAGATGCACTTTTCGGCACTTATCTATACACCATTCTTATCTGCCTATTATCTCTATATTATTTGTCAAACTTTATCAAGACAAAACATTCATACGTTAGAAACATCGTTTTTCATATTGTTATGTCATTATTTTTAATGGCAACAAATGTTGCCATCGATAGTGGAAAGATGTTTTTTGCATGGATTCTTGTATCATTTTTTGTGATTTTCCCATATAGATTCCTCCGAGAAAACAATATTCTTAGGTTGACAATACTTTGTTTTTCATTCGCACTGATAATAATTATTCCTGAAATAACACTTCACTTAATGGCGTATGATTCATTATGGCCCGTTTGTTTCTTGGTTTATCCCATCTTTGGCTATTATGACCATAGAAAGAAGAGGGACCGCTCTTTTAAAGAGGCACTACGTATTTGCGTTTCATTATCATTATATAAAGAGTTCCCCATATTAAAGACCTTTGCCACTCTTTATATTTGCTTAATAGCCCTTTTAAGCACTATTATCACTGGTTTGGCACTAAACGATGTGTACTCCTCAATTAATATTATTGTTTGTAGTTTATTATTCTTCTTCCTTTTAAAGGATAGACTAAAACTTAATCATATTGGCTTCAAATCACAATTAAAGAAATGGAACACCAGTTTTGTAGAATTTGCAGTGATGACCGTTTTGTTATTACTTATTATTTGTTTGCAGTACATTCCTTACGGCGCTATTGGGCAAATAATGTGCACAAGTATAGCCTTTTACATAATTTGGAAAAAATATAAGTTTAATGGAGAATACTCAATACTAAAAAACTGTATCTCAAAGGCTATACTCTGTGGCATTCCTTTTGTCTTTGTTCCTGTGGTGTCTTTTGGATACAATCCGCTGTCATTAATGCAATATGGTAGAGTTTTCCATGGAAAAATTCACACATATAATAAACCATACACGAGGTTTGTTCTCATTCACGATCTCAATGGCAACCGAGGTGTTCGCGACAGAGCTAATTTAGTGATTCCTGTCCAGTACAAAGACATTTCTGCAAAAAAATTTGATGCTCAATATTTCGGACAGGAGTTCCCACTTTCTATTGAGGCAGGAATGGAAGATGCTTCCATCAACTATGCCAACTTATATTCAGATGAATATGAAGAAATCCGTCCACGTCAGACCGATATTGTGTTTCGTATTAAAAACACAGATGGCACTACGAGTGAATGGGAATGCTCGAGACATCTTGACATGGACAATGTTTGTACAAAATATATCACATCCACATATAAAGAGCTTCTTAACTATGGCTGTCCATTTTATGTAGATTATCTTTTCTCTTGTCACCCTGAAGAAGAAAAGTTGATTTATGAGTCTGCAAAATCTCTGATTAATAGCTGTTTGCAAAAAACATATCCAGAATATGCCATTAGTGCTTTTTTTAGAAATGTGCATTACCTAAAGAACTATAATATCAGTGAAGACGATTATGGAGAATCTATTTTTAACAAGCTGTTACCTAATCAAATTAAAAAATTAGATTCCAACTATAACAAAGATAGACTTCTTATCGAATGTGCTTTTTATCAGCTTCTATTTAACGATGTCAAAGGTGCGCAAGCGAAACTAAACACACTCATCAACTCGTCTGACGAGCAAACAAAATTCTCCGCAAATCGAGTTTTATGTGATTTATATATCGTAACAAAACAATATAAGCAAGCAGAGCAATTAATTAATCAGTTTAAGGATAAAGAGGAAAGGTTTTTTGATAATCAAAAAAAGAGTTTCTACTTATATGGGCACACTTTTGATGGGAAAATAAGATTTGTTGACGCTATTCGAAATGATTTAGTAAAGCTTCGCGAATATGGAGTGAATTTTGACACCATTTCTGATGGCTATAAAAAAATAAAATCATATTTGCCCTCCTATTCTATTGTGCCTGATTATGATTATAGTGTAAGTTATTTTGATATAAAGGATATAAAGGGTAACAATATTATAGCGAAGAACAATTTAAGGGACTATAAGTTACATTTTAAATGTCAAAAACAAACATTTTATCCATCTTATGGCTACGGAATAGAATACAAATACATGTTCATCATGTGTAATGACAAACGTGTCACACCTCTATTCTTGAGATTTTCAAGTCCAAAGAACGCAGATGCTGATATAATTACCATTGTTGATACTAAAAGTCATAAACGACGTTTCTTCAATTTAGAGAAATGTCAATTGTTGGAAGGCGAATATGATAAAGCCTGGCGTTTTTCAGAGGGGTATGCATTTGTTGTCAAAGACAAGAAGTTATTTGTCATTGACAAAAACGGTAATAGAGTTTCAACAAAAACAATACCATACCAAGAAAATAAAAATTTTGACTTAATAAATGACGCAAAATGTCGCTACAAATATGTCAATGAACCAGATTTTATATTTCAGCATGGTACTTGCGAAATTAAAAACAAAGACGGAAAGGTCGGGCTAATTGATAAACATGGAAATTGGGTGGTCCGTCCAATGTACAAAACCATTAGCAAAGATGTAGGAGAGGGATTTCGAATTGTTTCCAAAGAGGCAGAATTACTTCCTAGCTGCTACACTGAAGCAGGTGTTATTGACAAAGATGGTAACCTCGTAATAAAAATGGAGCATCAGATCACAATCCCATGTTATTATTATTTAGTTAACGATTTTTTGGAAACATTCGTATTCGATCATAAACTATTTGATTTTGGCGACATTGACGAAAATAAAAAAGCATTCGTTGCTTATATAAAGGCAAAATCAAAAAATATCAGTCATTCAACTAAAATGTCGAAATCAAAATGAAAAAGTATATTCCCAATCCTATCGATACGGTGGGGGTGGCATTGCCACAAGAATTGAAAGCGTTGGCTGAGGATATTGCCAAGAATGTGCATGAAGTGTGGTCGGCTGGACGTATGAAGGACGGCTGGACGTATGGCGAGGAGCGCAACGATGCCGAGAAGAAGCACCCTTGCCTCGTGCCATACGAGCAGCTGAGCGAGGAAGAAAAGGAATACGACCGCAACACATCTGTAGAAACCATCAAACTCATTTTGAAGTTGGGCTTTAAAATCACAAAAGACTGACTACAATAAGGCATTGACAAATGAGCGAGATTTGGGAATAAAAAAACAAATCTCGCTTTTTGTTTGATAGATTTTGTCGACTTACTATATCTCTATAGTCAAACATTTAGAAGTTGCGCCCGACACGAATATAGGGAAATGATTATGAAACTGAAGAACATGACTAAATGGCTGCGGAATCTGATATGGCCAGAGGATAAGATTCTATATCAGAAGTTAACTTCTCCACAATATAAAACTTGTCCATATTGCCAAAGCGACCTTGGAGAAGATATGATTTTGGTAAGCCAGGATATTTGCGAATATATAAAGCCTCGCTACTTGATGGACTGCAGAACTAAACGCGCTGTAGAGTTTATGGACAAATCTCAACGGTTGCTCACCGTCACAGATGACGATATTGACTGGAGAAGTTTGGAATGCGTGGAGGATGAAGATGCGATTGATGTGGCACGATATCATTTGTTTATTTACCCTGGCGACATATCTCGATACGAGAATGGCATGGCAGAAGTCAGATGGGAGATAAATCCCGACGGCAGATTTTATTGCGACGAGGACGGCTTTGGCATGACGGGAGACGTGGAAAGAAATCTTTATGGCGTTATCGACAGAAAAGGCAAAGTTGTCAAAAAATTCACTTATTCAAGATAGCCATCCACGCTCAAAAATCCACGCCCCCTCCACGAACAAAACCCTCACACAGATCCCACTCACAGGATTTGCACGTCTAACGTAAAATCTCACAGAGGATTACGATTGCTCTTGGAAGCCTATTCAATTCGATTTTTACACCTATTTTATCCATTTAAACCCGATTTACACCGATTTTAAAAAAGTCAATAGGTCTACGAGTGATAGGATATAGGGGGCAAAAAAATTGGTGTTAATGGATTTTTAATGGATGAAATAGGTGTTTTTTTCTGCCATAAATTTTCACAAATAATCTTCTCGTTGAATCTGTATGAGCTTTGATAAATCGGAGCACTCAGAGCACTCAGAGTAATCAGACAACACCCCACACCCACCACCCTACCATCCTCCGTGAGATTTCCCACCATCAAAGCAATACTGTGAGATCCGCGAGATCTGTGTGAGCCATTGGAGTAAACCAGCATAGAGCCTCCGTGAGATTTAACACCCACAAAAGCAAAATCTGTGAGTGGGGGCTGTGTGAGCAAAAAAAAGTGGGAATCGTGTGAGGCAAAGGGGTACACAAAAAAATGGGGCGCAGGTGGATGCGTCCCATTTATTGTGTTATGGTGTCTCCCTTTGGGGGAGAGGGGGAGTTATTTCAAAATCGTGTTGATGAGGGCGGTTACGTCGCTCACGTTGATTTCACCGTCGCCGTTGATATCGCACACTTCGTTGCTGTAGTCAGAAGTGCCGAGAATCTTGTTGATGAGGGCAGTCACGTCGCTCACGTTGATTTCACCGTCGGCGTTGATGTCGCCCAATGTGCCTGCTGCTTCGTCTTTCACTTCTACAGGGATAAATTGGAGTTGAGTTTTGTACTTAGCCACGAAACCAGTGATGCGGAACTTCTTGCCTGCGAGGTTTTCAGGAATCTTCACATCGTTGGCAAACTTGTTGAACACTTGGAGGTCAACGGTGCCGTCGTTACCAGTGTAGGTGCCAGCAGTTTCGGTAGCGGTGAGTGCCACGCCAGGAACTGTGATATATTGGTGCATCATGTCGAGAGAAACATCTTCGAGAGCCATTTCTTGAGCTTCCACAGGAGCGCCTTCGCCACTCTTCACTGCGCTTTCGTCAACAGGGATAATTTCCTTGTAACCGTCGTAAGTCACCCAGTGAGCCACGAGGTTCTTGATCTTGTCGCCGTTCACAAACTTGTTGGTGAGGTAGCCGTAAACCAAGCCGTAGGTGTTGGCGTCCTTCACCCACATGTAGCTGCCATTTTGGTAGATAACTGAGAGTTCGGCAGAAATCATGCCCTTCACGCCTGTTGAGAGGCCGTAGAGAGCGTTGATGTCGGCAACTGGGTCAACTGGCAGTGCAGTGCCGTCTTCGAAGGTCACGTTCACTGGAAGAAGTTGGTAATCCACCTTCTTGGTTGTGCCGTTGTAGTGTGAACCCACGATTGCATATACATTATATTTCTTAGTGAGATCCTTTGGCAATTGAGCGGCCATGTTGTTGTAGTAAGGCACGGTGTTGCCGGCTGCGTCGGTGATGGTGAGGGCGGTAGTATTGATGGTAGCGCCCTTCACGAGCACGTAGTGGCCGAAATTGGCGTGTGAAATGTTGTCGGCGGTGAGTGCCAATTCTTCTGGAGTCACGGTTTCCTTGCCAGAAGCGGCCTTGAAACCCTTAGGATTCTTCAATTCTGGTTCGCCGTTGTAGGTCACCTTGGTACCGCTGAAGCCAGCAGGAATCACGTCGCCTTGTTCGTAAGACTTGCCCACGCTGCCGTAAACGAGCATGTAGCCAGTGTTGTCTTTCACCCAAAGGTTAGCGCCACCTTGTGCGAGCACGGTCACTGGGTTGCGGAATGTGGCTTCAGCGTCGTTAGCGAGGTTTTGATATTCAGCGATAGTCACACCTTCGCCACCAGTTTCACCTGCTTTTCTAATGACGGTTGGGAGCATCACATAAGAAATGTCGCCTGTAGTCTTGTCGGCCCATGCGCCTACGATACCGTAAACGTCAACGTTCACAGAGTCGTTCTTTGCAGAGAAACCACCCATGCCGCTTTGGCAACCAGCAGTGCCGCTGTTGTCGGTGATGGTCTTGTTGAGGAATGAGGTGGTTGCGCCTTTAATTACCACAAAGTGGCCAAACATATCCTTAGCGATGTCGCTCACTTGGATAGCCTCGGGTTCAACTGGGGTGTTTTCGCCCTTCTTCAAGTCGCTGTAAGTGTTCACCACCAATTCAGCTTCACCCTTATAGGTGGTCTTCTTGCCGTTGAAGCCAGCGAGAATTTGGTCGCCATTCTTGAATGTAACGCCAGTAGCACCATAGAAGAGGGCGTAGCCAGTAGCGTCTTTAGCATAGATATTGTTGCCGTTTTGTGCGAGCACGGTCACAGGGTTGGCAAATTTCACCTGAGTTTCATCAGCCACTGCTTGGTAAGCAGCGATGTTGGCAACTTCGGTAGCCACACCCATCACATAAGCAGCAGCAGCAATGTCGCTCACCTTGCCGTTGAGGGCAGTGATAGCCTTCACGGTGGTGTTGGCAGTGATAGCGATAGGAGCCGAATACTTGGCAGAGTTAGTGGTTGGGTCGGTGCCATCGAGGGTGTAGTAGATAGCAGCGCCAGTGGTGCCAGTCTTGAGTTCAAGATTGAATGGACTGTAGTAAGTGCCGGCCTCATGGCTGAATGTTGGTTTGCTTACCACCACTTCACCAGCTGCACCAGTAGTGATTGTGGCTTTTTTGAAGCGCCATTGACCGCTTTGGGTAGCATTGCAGTAAACGGTGAATTTCACTGTTGAGGCATTACCGGTCCAAGTAAGTACGCGAGTTTTTGAGTCATACTCAATGGTGCCTTCAGAAGCCTTCACGTCCACGACTTTGTCATATACGTTTGAACCGCCTTCAAACACCATCTTTTTCATTGTAGCGGTGGATGTCACGGTCATAACGTTGCCGTCGAAAGGAGAAGCTTTCAAACCGCCATACAAGCGCATTTCCTTAACACTCGTATTAACGAAATAGGAAGGTTCTGTGGCTGAATTTCCTTTTACAAACGAGAACGAGAAAGACCCTGAAGTGACAGGGGTAGCAGGCTGTACCTTGGCGTCGCCGTACAGGCTTGCGAAATCGATGGTGGTTTCTTCAGCAAAAGCTGCGCCTATGGCGAACACACACATCGCGATTAAAGTAAAAATTCTGTTCATTACGATTATTAATTTAATTGTTTTAGGTTAGTTGGCGTATTATATATGCGCACAGCATATAATAAAACGCAAATTTACACATTACTTTCCTGTTTTCATATATTTTCACCTTTTTTAATGTATAATGCACCTGATTTTCATGCACAGTGAACAGGGCCAAAAAACGACCGTTCCACACCATCTCCACACACTTCAGCACAAACCTCACCCCAGGCCCACAAAAAAACCAAAAATCACACAATTCGCAAATCACTGACGATTAAGTATTTACTGAATTATGCGTAAAAAAGTTTAATTTTTTCGCTAAAATATTTGGTGGGTATAAGAAAAAACTTTAACTTTGCACTCGCAATTCAGCAACAATGGTGCCATAGCTCAGTTGGTAGAGCAAAGGACTGAAAATCCTTGTGTCCCCGGTTCGATTCCTGGTGGTACCACAGAAAACCCTTGAACGCAACCCGTTCAAGGGTTCTTCTTTTTTAACCCCTTACCAAAAAACTCGGTGGAAAATTAGTGGGGGTATAGAGGGCTCAGTGGAAAATTACTGGGGCAATGATTAAACTGTTGCCGAATCGTGGGTGGAATCAAAAACAAAAACATAAAAAACAGCCTTGGAGCAACGTGGAATGCTTCGCATTTGGCGGTGCGACTGTGCGCTTTGCGTCATTGGAAACGAGTTTCCATGCCGCCAACCACACAATCCCTCCGCCACCCTCTTACGAGGGCCTTCCACTTTGCCCCAAGGATAAAAACCGCTCGCCGTTTCACGGCGAAAAACCCCTGATAGTAAAATGATTTCTTGTAAGGAGGTTGTGTCAAATCTCCCAAAACGATTTTGCATGGTTGGGATGCGATACTTCGCGTTCACACCAAATGATTGATGCTCAATATAATACTACAATTATGGGCGGACGTGAAGTATCGAGAGCACTGAAAAAGTCCTGTTTTTTAAAGACCAAAACGAAAAATGCTTACGATTTATAACTTTTCTTTCCACAAATCGCCTCAATAAGGCTATGATAGGCAGAAAAAGAAGGGTAAAACGACTATTTCTCCGTTATTAACTTTCAATCTGAAAGTTGGTTTTACTTTTTCAGTGCTCTCGAAGTATCACGTCCCTACCGGGTTTGGTTTTTCGCCAAAGGCGAGCGGTTTTTATCCTTTTGGCGATGCCACCGCCCTCGCTGGGGAGGGCGGCGTTAGGGGTGTGGTGTGTCTGATTCAAGCCTCGGCTTGAAATCAGACATACCGCAGCACTAACGGCTGGTGCGAAGCACTGGCATCGCTAAAAGGCTGTTTTTTTTGTTTTTGTTTCTGTGCCCCTAGTATTTAACCATTGAACCGGTATAGATAATGATATGGAATACACCGAGGGGATATATAAGTTGAAAGTCCTGTGGCTGTTGATGCCATAGGACTTTCTGCTTATTTGGGAGAGTGCTTGGGGAAGCACTTTAGGGGTGACGGGTTAGTTTTGGGTCCACGCCATGTTCCAGAGGGCTACGCGGTCTTTATTTAAGCTGCTCTTTGATGGGCAGAGGTTGGTGACCTCGATGGTGAAGGTGCCCTTGATGTTCACGTCTTCGCTGAAGTCATAAGCAGTGTATTTCACTGCGTCTTTCTTAGTGACGGTGAAACTCTTCACCACTGCACCACCCTGCTTGATGTCAACGCGGAACGATACGCCGTTTGCCTCGGTGTAGGCATGGCCGTAGTTGAACGAGAGTTTGCCAATGCCGCCTTCAATTTCTGGAGATACGAGCGTGCCCACTGTAGAAGTCTTGCCGTTGAGGTTGCAAGCGGTAGCATATTCAGTGGTAGAGCCAGTCTTGAAGCCGATGAACTTGAACAGAGGGTTGGCGTCGGCTTCGCTACCTTGGAGAATGCTCACGTTAGTGCCCTTCCAGCCGCCCTTGGTGGTGTAAGTGCCATACAAAGCGGTTGGGGTGCCATTGTTGAAACTCTCGAAGTCGCCACGAGTGGCAGCGGCCGAAGCAGCGCCAAACGAGAAGTCGTCGATACACCAAGTCTGGTAACTTGAAGCAGCAACTGCGGTGTAGCGGAAACCGATGTAGTAAGTGCCGTCGGCATACTTAGAGAGGTCGATGTCGCCCGATTCCACGAAGCCGCTGTAGCCAGTGGCAGGAGCCACTGCGAGCTTGCAGTCAATCTTGTTGGTCACGCTGCCCTTGAATGGAGTTTGACCATTGAAGATAAACACTTCAAACTTATCGCCGCCTTGGTAGCCCACTTGGCTCTTGAACGAGAGGATTTTGCTCTTAGCCTTCTTGATGTCGATAGCAGGGCTGATGAGCCATGCTTCGAATGGTGGCTTTGTACCCTTATAACCAGTGATGCAAGCGTAGGTATTGTCGTTGAATGTAGAGGTGAACCACTTCTTGTCGCCTTGTGGAGTATAGATGGTCCAAGTGCCTGGAATACCGCTTTCAAAGTTTTCTTCCACGCTGGTCACACCGCCAGTGGTGATAGAGAGTTGGAACTCAGCGGTTGAACCGCTGTTGCCAGTAATACCGTGAGTGCCCATGAATTTAGCGAAGTTGCCCTTCACGAGAATCTTGCTGTGGAGCACCTCTGGCCAGTCAACGAGGTTGGCAGTCTGACGGAAAGGAGAACCCTGTGGCAGAGCCACCACCATACATTTGCTAATGTCGCGGCAGTCGGCTGTAGGAGCAATCACGAGGGTGTTGTCGAGGGTGGTAGGAGCAGTCCATTCAATGTCGTCGGCACTCTTCACCTCGCTCACTTCAGGAGCCACAGCACCCACTACATAACCAGAAACCCAGCCGCTCAAACCTTCAGCCTCGCCAGCGATAGCCTCTTCCACGGTGTATGGGTCGGTGAGCAAGCCCTTGGTTGAAGATGAGAAGCCGATGCAGTCGTCGGCGGTGCGGATATAGAGTTGCCATGTGCCGCCGTCGAGTTTGGTGGCACTGGTGTTGTAGTAGCTGAGCACACCCACCACTGAGCCGGTACCCAATGGGAGGATATTGGCGCGGAATGTAGCGTAGTTGCTGTTGCGAACCACCAAAGTGTTGCCGTTTTCATCTTCGATGTTACGGTTGGTGGTAGCGTCGGAGTTAGCGAAGGTGTTCACGCCATCGGCATCAGAAAAGCGCACATTGTCGATGCGCACGAGGCGGCCTTGCCATTTTTTGAGTGTTTCGGCGTCGGTTTTGAGGTCGCTGATGCTCATTGGAATGGTATCTACCTTGTTTACTGCTGGCAGGCCGTTGAGTTCTGCGATGCTTTGGAAAGTGGCCAATGGCAGGAACGATGCTTCCCACACACTGCCTTTCTCGTAAAATTCAGGATAGCCAATTTGCTGTTGGCCGTTGTATTTGCCCACGAAGCAGTCCTTCATGTTGAGCACGATTTCCTGTCCCACACGGTAGGTGTTGTAGAGGCTGGTGCCGTTGATAGAGATAGAGAAGCCTGCGGTGCCGTCGGAAATGTAGAGGCTCTTGTAGATGTTGCCCGACACGTCGTTGGCGGTCACCCAGCCGTGGAGCACGATATCTTCCTTCACGGTGTCGATGTAGTTGTTCACATCTTTCCAATACTTCGCCTTGAAGTCGGCGATGGTCATGTTGGGCTGGTGAGTGGCCTGTGGCACAACCATAGGTGGGGTATCAAAGTCGTCGTTACAACTCACGAATGTCAATCCGAGAAGCAGAACGCTCAAATATACATAAAATCGTTTCATAATGTATGTTGTTTTTTTATTGTCAGAGAATGAATAATGTTTTGAAATTGATTAGAATCTAACACCTGCATTGACAAAGATGCGAATACCCTGTGCGTAGTAGTACTTGTTAGGATATTTGGTGGTGGAGAAGTTCTTGTAGTCGAAGCGACCTTGCTGGTAACCGCCGGTTTGAATGTTGCGGTTGTCGAGCAAGTTGTTGATGCTCAAGTTGAGGTTGAGCGATGCTGAGCGGCTGAGGTAAATGAGTTTACCGAGGCTCATGTTGATAACCAATGCTTCGTTGAACTTGTCTTGAGTGCTGATTTCGCGAAGGCGTTGCTCCAGTTCTGCTTCGCTTGAGCACACCTTCCAAAGGTCGGGAAGCGCTTCGTGGCGAACTGGTGAGAGGTCAACGTAAGCGCGATTCATCCATGCGCCATTCAGTTCAAAGAACCACATGTGAGGACCTGCGTACTTGAATGCGAGGCTGTAGGCTTCTTGTGGAGTGCCGCTCACATAGTAGTTTTTCAAATACACGGTTTGGGTAACGTCGGGTTGCGAGCCGTTTTCGTAACTGCGTGTGCCGGTTGGGCGGTTCTTGTACTGGTAGCGGCCGATGTTGGCGGCAGCCGATACGGTGAGGCTTGAAGTGAGTTTGTAACTCAATCCCACTTCCACGCCCTTAAACACCTTGTGCACGTTGGTGAGTGCGTAGTTCATAAAGGTGCTTGCGAGGTCGTCGTAGAATGCGGTGCGTTCTGTGCCCTTACGCATGTCGGTGTAGAAGCCGGTGACCACGCCCTTGAAGTTGCGGTAGTTCCATTCGTAAGAGATGTCGCCCGATGCGATGATTTCGCTGTTGAGGTTGGTGATCACATCGTCTTTGATGCGAGGCGAAACGTAAGCGTTGTAAGAGAGTGGTGCGCGTGTGCCGTAGTAGCCGTGAGCCACGAAGCTGTTGCGGCCGTCGATTTTATACATCACGCTTGCCTTTGCGCCATAATTGAAGAAGGTGTGGGTTGCGCCCTTGCCGAATGAGTTTTCGGGGGCACGACCATTGCGCATAAAGCCTTCACGCTGATATTGGGTGAAGCTGCCGGTTGCGCCGTAAGCCAAATCCCACTTTGCGAATGTCCAAGAGTTTTGGAGCCAGAGGTTGGCACCCACTTGGTTGATATTGTAGTCGTAGCCGAAACGGTCGTCAACGCCCACCTTGCGGTTAGGATTGTTGAGGTCGTTTTGCGCCATGTCGGGGTTTTCCGGGAAGTCGCGTTCGGCAAATTGGTCGAAGTCGCTCCAGTGTGTGCCGCCGAGCAGGTCTTTCACTGTCTTGTAGTATGAAGAGCAGGTGTAGTTGGCACCGGCGCCACCTTGGAGGGCGAGTTGGTCGGTGAGGCGCATGTTCAAGTTGGTGTTGAGTTGCCAACTTGCTTGATTGCTGTGGCGGTTTTCAACGATGTAACTTGAGCCCTTGCCTTCCATCTCGTTGAGGTAGTTGATTTGGTAGAGTTTGTCCCAGTTGAGCTGACGGAATGAGTCGTCTTCACCAGTCCAAAGGTCGGTGTAGAGAGCGGCGATGGCTGGATTGCTTTCGTAGTAGCTTGGGAGATAGCGATAGTAGTCGGGACGTGGGTCGGCTGAGTTATACCAGTTGATGGCGCTTGATGCGTAGAACGACTTGTGGAATGCCACACCGGTATTGAGAGTGGTGCCTGTGTTGGGCTTCCAGAGCCAGTTGAGAATCACTGTTGGGTCGAAAGCCTCCACTTCGCGAGCGTTGCGCTTCTTGCCGCCTTGCCAACCCCAGTTGCTGTTGTAGAGGTTGTTGCCAGTGAGGCGGTAACATTCCTCAAATGTGGCAGAGTTGCTTGCACGGCGTGTTGGCGCACCGAAAGTGGTGAGCGCGATGCTGTGCTGAGCGTTGATTTCCTTCTGAACTGCGAGGAAGTAGCCCCAACTCTTGTAGAACGAACCAGGAATCACGCCTTCGCCAGCATAACGGCCAATGGCGCTGAGCGTAACAGCCCATCCGTTTGGCATCAAGCCGGTGCTGTAAGTGGCCATACCACGCCAACGGTAGTTGCTGTTGGTGTAAGCCACGCTACCACGGAAGCCGGGAGCGTAGTCCTTGGCGTAGGTGCTGATGTTGTTGGCACCACCCACTTCACCGAGGGCGTAACTACGGGTGTCGAGACCCATACCTATGGCCTTGCTCTTGAACGCCTGGTTCAAACCGCCAAGCATCGAGAAGTTGAAGCGGCCGCGGGCAGCGTCGTTGAAGTACACGCCGTTGATGTATTGCTGAGTGTACTCAGAGTTGTATCCACGAATGCGGAAACGCGCCACGCTGAAGTTGTAGCTGGCAGCCTGATAAAATGGGTTGTCACTTGCGCCCGAAAGAGTGGCAACGGCTTGTGTGTTGCCTTCCTCGTCTTCGAGTTGCGATTCTGTAATCACCAAGTCGGCCTGGTCATCGTTGATAGATTGCGCAGGATTGAACGATGAAGACGTCAATCTCACGACACCCACGTTGAAGATACCCTTTGCAGGAATCTCAACCTTAGTTTCACAGTCCTTGTAACCATAGCCAATCACGAGCAGCACATCGCTTCCCGGTTGCGCATCGCTAATGAGGAAGTCGCCCGAAGGACCGGTTGCCACGGTATTGCCCTGGTTGTCGAGCATTACCGTAGCACCCACCACGGGAAGTCCGCTCTTGGCATCAATCACCGTACCTTGCACGCCAGTCTGCGCCCAAAGGGCAGAGGCGCTCACAAGCATGGTGAGAAGCAAAAACAGTTTTAATTTCATAAATGAATGTATTAGTGTTAATAAAATTTTTCGTCTCTATTTTAGTTTAGAAAGGAATTTTCAAAATTAGCACTTTTTTTTGAAATATTCACACACACCACACATAAATAAAAAAAGTCAACAGGTCTACGAGTCAACAAGTCAACGAGCAATAGGGTATGGAGGGTTAAAAAATAATTGGCTTTCTGCCACAAATTAGCACAAATTTTCACAAATTATTTTTGTTGAATCTCGTTGAATCTGTGTGAGCTTTGATAAATCGGAGCACTCGGAGTAATCAGACAACACCCCCACACACCACACCACCATCCTCCGTGAGATTTCCCACCCACAAAAAAAATCAGTGAGATCTGTGTGAGGCTTTTCTATTGAGGCGGAGGGATAATGGAAAAGTCCTCGGCTGCGTGGGCAGTCGAGGACTTTGTTATGTGGGTGTCAGTTGGGGGGTAAGCCAACTGGGTGGGATTGTTTACTTTTCGGGGAGCATGATTACTTCCACGTTGTTGCCAGCCTTGAGGATTACGTTCTTCACGAAAGCTGCAACCTTGGCTGGGGTGAGGCTCTTGACGATGCTCTTGTAGTCGGTTTCGGTGTCGATACCGCGGCTTACGTACATGTTGTAAACGCCTAACCAGTGGCTGTTTTCCTTAACGGCTGCATCTGCGTCTTTGAGCATCACTGCCTTGATTTCGTTGAGAGTGGCTTCATCTACGCTTTTGCTGATTGCTACCGCTTCCTCACGCATGATCTTGATGGCTTCGTCAGCCATTTCTGGCTTCATTGGGCAGTGGCCAAGAAGGGTGGTGAACACGCGGTCGCCAATCATCTGTACGCTACCAACTGCTGCTGCTGAATAGGCTGCGCCAGCCTCTTCACGAATCTTCTGGAGGTAGAGCTTGCTGAGCACCTGTCCGGCAGCACTTGCGAGAATGCTGTTTTCGAGGGTGTAAGGAGCTGTGGTGCTGTACCAGTACATGCGAGCGATGGCCTTTGGAGTTTCCATCTTCTTGGTGAATTTGTTCACCACTGTGCCAGTTGGGCGTTCAGCCACATTCTTGTAGTTTTCTTTCTTCTTAGCGTCGCCAGGGAGTGAAGCGATGTATTGCTCGATGTAGCCACGGAGAGCAGCTTCGTCGAAGTTGCCAATGAAGTAGAATGTGAAGTCGGCAGCGTTGGCGGTGCGTTCCTTGGCGATAGCGAGCACGCGGTCGTAGTCCACTTGCTTGAGTTGTTCAACGCCGAATGGAGCGTTGCGCCAGCTCTTGTTGTTGATGGTGTATTCAGTCTGTTCTTGGAACACGGCTTCTGGTTGCAAATCCTTGTTCTTGAGAGCAGTTTCGAGCATCTTCATCAGGCTTGCGTAGTTCTTCTCGTCCTTCTTGATAGCGGTCATCTTCAAGTAGGTGAGCTGGAAGAGGGTTTCGAGGTCCTTAACGGTTGATCTACCGTTGAGGCGTTCGTAAGATTGAGAGAGCGAGAGGCTTACGCTTGCCTGCTTGCCAGCGAGAGCCTTGTCGAGTTCGGTGTTGTCGAATTCGCCCAAACCGCTTGAACCGACAATGTAATCAAAGAGTTCGGTGTTAGCCCAGTCTTTTTGGTCGTAGAGCGATGTGCCACCCTTCGACTGTGCCTCCATCAGCACTTCATCGGCCTTGTAGTCGGTCTTTTTGATGATTACGGTTGCGCCGTTGCTCAGGGTGAGGGTCTTGAAGCCAAACTTCTTGTCGGTTGCTTCCTTCACGATTTTGCCCTTCTTAGGAAGTTTCTTGATGAGAGGCTCGTTCTTCACGTTGTCGACCCATGGTTGGAGGTCTTCAGCTTGTGCAGCGTCGATAGCGGCTTTCAGCGAAGCCTCGGTAGGATAAACAGCGCCTTCCTTTTCCTGGTTGAAGCTCATCACCACGAGGTTGGTGTCGGATTGGCTCACCAATTCCATCATCATTTGGTTCACAGCCTCCACAGGGAGCATAGGCACGATTTGGTTCATCACCTCATATTCGGTTTCGATAGCGGTGAGAGGTTCTTTTTCAAGATAGTTGCTTGCGCACATGCGACCGAAGCGGTCGCTTGAAATCTTGTTGCGGTTGTTGTATTGCTTTTCAATAGCGCTGAGGTATTCAGCCTTTGCGCGGGCATATTCAGTGGCGGTGAAGCCAAACTTCTGAGCGCGGAGGGCTTCCATAGTGGCAGCCTTCACAGCCTCGCTCATTTTGCCTTCCTTAGGAAGAATGCCGATAGTGAACGCGTCCTTTGTCTTGGCAAGGATGTAGTTGCCATCGCTTGCGCTTGCCTGAATGAATGGGCAGTCGGCATCTTGCGACTTCTCGTTGAGACGGTTGTTGAGCATTTGGGTGATGCACCATTTGCCGTAATCGTAAACGAGATACATCATGCTGTTCTTTTCAGATTCAGGGAATGGATCGTGCTTGTACATCACTTGCACGATGTTCATCTGCTGTTCCTTATCCTTGTCAACCACGATGATGGCTTCGGGGTTGTCGGGCACTTGTTCGTCAACCACTTGAGCCGCATCGGCAGCAGGAGCAGGAATAGTGCCGAACATTTCCTGAATCTTCTTCACGGTGTAGTCCACATCGATGTCGCCCACCACAATCACGGCTTGGTTGTCGGGGCGATACCATTTCTTATAGTAGTTGCGGATTTCATCGTATTTGAAATTGTCGATCACGCTCATCAAGCCGATAGGCATACGCTTGCCATACTTAGAGCCTGGGTAGAGCTTTTCGAGGTTGCGTTCAAGCATACGTTGGCTTGCAGAAGAGCGCAAACGCCATTCTTCGTGAATCACGCCACGTTCCTTGTCGATTTCCTCGCCTTGAAGCAGCAGACCGTTTGACCAGTCCTTGATGATGAGCAAGCAAGAGTCGAGCGCGCTCTGACGAGTGGAAGGCACATCGTTGATGTTGTAAACGGTTTGGTCAACCGCGGTGTAGGCGTTGAGGTCGCGGCCAAATTCCACACCGAGGGTGCGAGTGTAGTCGATCACGCCATTGCCGGCATAGTGCTCGGTGCCGTTAAACGCCATGTGCTCAAGGAAGTGAGCCAAACCACGCTGACTTTCATCTTCCTGGATAGAACCCACACGCTGAGCGATGTAGAAGTTGACATGGTGCTCAGGATAGTTGTTGTGACGCACATAATAAGTGAGTCCGTTTGCGAGCTTGCCAGTGCGGAAAGCGGTATCGGCAGGCACATCAGGCATAGCCTGTGCGAAACCAACAGAAGCCACGAGGGCAAACGCAAACGCGAATAAATTTCTGAGTTTCATAATTGAGTGAATTTTATGATTATGTAGTTTATTGAAATTTTCTTCACCTCTTTGTAAAAAAAATACCATTGTAACTGTTAGACGCACCAACTCCATAAAAAACTACAGAATAAAGCGAAAAACATACAAAGGTAATTATTTTTTTCAACAATCCACCTTCCCCATTAAAATTTAGATTTTTTAAGATCCCAACAATCCAACGTGATTTCAAATTATCGACTTGTTGACCCGTTGACCCGTTGGATTGTTGACCTGTTGGATTGTTGACTTATTTGCTTGTTAGGGCGGTGAGGATTTGGCGGGAGGTGTTGCGGTCGCGGGTGAGTTGGGCGCGGAGTTCGTCGATGCTGCCGAGCTTGAACTCGAGGCGGAGGAATTTGATGAACTGGAGGGTGATGGGTTTGCCGTAGATGTCGCCGTCGAAGTCGAAGATGTTGACTTCCACAGAGAGTTGTGTGCCGTTGTCGAGAGTGGGGCGCACGCCCACGTTCACCATGCCTTGGTGCCACTCATCGTCCACTTTCACCATCACGGCGTAAGCGCCCTTGTGGGGAAGAATGAGGTCGGTGGGGATTTCGCCCACGTTGGCGGTGGGGAAGCCTATGCCACGGCCGTTGTGGAAGCCGTGAACCACCTTGCCCGACAGCGTGTAGGGGCGGCCCATGCAGCGCATCGCGTCGTCGACCTTGCCCGATGCTATGAGGCGGCGAATAATAGAAGAACTAACAGGCGCATACTCGCCCAAGTATTCGGGTGCCTTCACCACGTCGATTCCCAGTTCCTTGCCGTGGCGCACATAGTCGGCAAAGGTTTCCGACTTGTCGTGACCGAAGCGGTGGTCGTAGCCCACCACAAGCACCGCCACGCCATAGCGGTCGCGCAGCAGTTGCAGAAACTGGCGTGAATTGTTGAGCGAGAGCTCGTAGGTGAAGTTGAGCAGCACCGTCACGTCGATGCCGTGCCGTCCGATTTCCGCCACCTTGTCGGGCACGGTCATCAGCATTTTGATGTCGCTATCGGAACGGAGTACGGCTTGTGGGTGCTGTGCGAATGTAATGACAGCCGATTTCAGATGCCGCTGGGCGGCGATGCGCTTCACCTCGTCGATGAGCGTGAGGTGCCCAAGGTGCACACCGTCGAACATGCCGATGGCTGCAACGGTGCTGTGCTTTGGTAGGGTATCGGTGTCGCGAACGATTTGCATTAGGCGAGATTGAGTTGCTTTAAAATATCCATAAATTCCCCTCCCTCCGGCACGAGAGCCGTGGCGAAGCCGAATTTAGCGGCGGCATCGAGGTTGCGTTGGCTATCGTCGAGGAAAAGCGTTTCTTCGGGGCGAATGTCCATTGTGGAGATGGCGTATTCAAAGATTTCGGGCGCGGGCTTGTTGTGCTTGGCGCGATACGAAACGGTCACACCGTCGAAATAGTCGCTCATCTGGCGACCTTCCTTGCGGAAAAGCTTGTCGATGATGCCCTCAAACATGATGGGATTGGTGTTCGACAGCACATAGGTGCCATATTTCTCGCGCAATTGGCGCAACGCCACAAGGCGGTGTGTGGGAATGTCGATGATGAAATTGCAGATGGCTTGCTCAATTTGTGCATCGGTCACGCCTTCGGGCATAGTGGCACGCATGGCATTGCAAAACTCGGCAGGGCTCAACGCACCGGCTTCAAGTTGCAGAAACGGTCCGCTTTGGCGATACAGCCCAATCATTTCATCGGCATTGGTCATACCCAGCGCCGTGAGCGAATCCACACAACGCTGCCGCTCGATGTCGATAACCACGCCACCGAGGTCGAAAAGAAGATTTTTTATTTTGCTCATCACTTAGGCTCTTCGAGTTGCTTTTTCAGCACACGCATCGTGTCGTTGCAAAGTTTGATAAACACTTCGCGGTTACGCAGCAGCGAACTTGCCTTGATTTGCTTGTTGCCACTCTTGAAAATGAAGCCCGTGTCGGCAGAACCGATGGCTCTCATCATCGCCTTGGCGCCGTTTTCGAGGTTGCCGGTGTGGTTGCTGATAAAGCTGAAACGGCTGATAAAGCGGTTCATGCCCAGTTTGCTCAAGTTCACCAAACCCGAATCCACGCTGTTGACAGCCACATGTTGGGTGCGGAGCACGGTGGAGAGGTAGATAGAGAACAGCGAGAGCGCCATTTTGCTTTGCGCATAGGCAGCAATAGGCATGAAATTGCTCACCGCTGGAAATTCGTAAGGAATCGAAACAGGCGTGTGCGAAAGCGAGGTGCTGAAAATGATGCGTCCGCCTTCAATCATCAGTGGGCGGATAAGCAGCGAGAGCAAAGCGGTGCTCAGGAAGTTGACCTGCACCAACTTCTCATAGCCGTCGGGCGAGATTTCGCTGCGGTGGCTGATGTAGTTGGCATTGTTCACCAGCACAGCCACAGGGCGGTTGAGTGCCTTGATTTGGTTGGCAAAACTTCTCACGCTGGCAAAAGAGCCAAGGTCGAGGTGCATACTGGTGATGTCTTTATTGCGTGTGCGGATTGCCAATTCCTTAGCCTTGGCATCGCTCTTTTCGGTGTCGAAGCAAGCCATCACAATGGCGTGGCCGGCTTCTGCTAAATTCTGTGTCACCACGCTGCCCATAGCGTCGGTGGCGCCAGTGATGATGTAGAGTGGTTTGTTAGTCTGTTTGTCCATATCTGATATGTTTTATAATTCGTAAATAAGATTAGCCACGGTTTGTCCCACGGCTTTGAGCGTTTTGGCAGAAATCTTGTCAATGGTGTCGCCTGTGGTGTGCCAGTAAGGGAAGAATCCGCCCTCGCTGCCTGGACGCATGTCTATAATGTCGATGCAGGGTATGCCAGCGCGGATAATAAACACGTGGTCGTCGGTGGCAGCACCAAACTGCACACTCTTGAAGTGGTTGCTGTAGCCACTATCGGCGGCAATGTTCCACACCTTCTCCACCACATCGGCAGCGCACTGGAGCGAGAAGCCCTCGTGGTAGAATTGTGCGTCGGGTGCGCCCACCATATCGAGCAGAATGCCATACATGGGCTTGTAGTCCTTCACATGTGGGTGCTCTGCCCAGTATTGCGTGCCAAGAGCCCAACTTTCCTCTTCGTTGTCGGTGCCCCAGTCTTCTGCATCAACGAGCAGGATATCCACGCCCACATCGGGCTTTTTACCATTCATGAGGCGAGCCAATTCAAGCAGCACGCCCACGCCGCTGGCACCATCGTTGGCACCCATCACAGGCATATTGCGCTTTGCCTGGTCGGGGTCGGCATCTGCCCAAGGACGAGTGTCCCAGTGAGCCACGAGCAAGATGCGCTCCTTGGCGTCGGGATTAATAACACCTATATAATTAGTGGCATTGAGCATTTTGCCGTCGAAAGTGGTAAGGCGCGCCTTTTGGGCAATCACCTTATCGCACCAGCCACGCAGTTGCGCATCAATCCATTCGCCGCATTGTTCGTGAGCCTGAGTTTCGGGCACACGCGGACCAAAGTCACATTGCTGTTTCACAAAAGCGAATGCGCTGTCGGCGTTAAAATCCACAGCGGCAACTGGTTGTGGCACCGTGTCGGCACTTTTAGCCGAACTGTTCGTAGCACTGCCCGAACCGCAAGAAGTAGCCAATCCCACGGCGGCAACAAGGCTAAATATGTGATGCATCTTCATCTTATTCTTTACTTACAAAGTGAAAAATATCATTGTAACCTACAAAGTTAGGCAAAAAACTTCACTACTCCCCAAAAACTGCACACCTAATTCATCTTTGTGCAATATTTTCTCCAAGGAGAGGCAAATCGAATTTTCGAAACCTCGCCTCGTTGACTCGTTGACTCGTTGACTTGTTGACTCGTTGACCTGTTGACCCGTAGACTCGTTGACTCCCCTTCCCCCTGTATGCCAAATTGTCATATTTTCGAGGATGATTTTTCGTTTTTTCGGGGAATATTGCTAACTTTGCATTCTTATACTATATTAAAATAGATTCGAGGGGGCTGTGCGCTTCCTCACACATCAAATTCAGCTATGCAAGACAACAAGCCTCAGCAAGACACCAGCACACAAGCGCCTATCAAGCGCACGGTGCTCGACTACGACGATATTTGCCAGCTCGTCCCCTTCTTCAAGGGCAAGGAGAAGTTGGTGAACCGCCTGTTCCGCCTGCTCGCAGTGGATAAGGTGAACTGGATTCACGACCACAACTGCGACACCCCTGGCGTGCCATTTGTGCAAGGTCTGCTCCGCGACCTCAACATCACCATCGACATTCGTGGCGAGGAAGTGCTGAAAAATCTGCCGAAAGAAGGTGGGTTTATCACCGTGTCGAACCACCCATTCGGTGCGCTCGACGGCATTATGCTCATTAAAATCATCGGTGAATACCGTCCCGACTTCAAGGTGATGGTGAATATGGTTTTGAACTACATCAGTGCCATGCGCCCCAACTTCATTGCCGTGGATGCCCTCGCCAGCAACGACCCCGCCAAGCGCGCCGTGTCGATGAAGGGTATCACCACCGCGCTCCGCCATGTGAAAGACGGTCACCCTCTGGGCTTTTTCCCTGCTGGGGCGGTGTCGAAAATCACGCCTAACCTCCGCATCGAGGACCGCTTGTGGCAACCCAACATCATTCGCCTGATTAAGAAGTTGAAGGTGCCTGTGGTGCCCATCTATTTCCACGGCCACAACAGCACATTCTTCAACATTCTCGGCCTGATTGACTGGCGATTGCGCACGCTGAAACTCCCCTCTGAGGTGTTCCGCCGCCACGACCAGACGTTCCGTGTGTCGGTGGGCCAACCCATCATGCCCGACGAGCAGGCACAATACGAGTCGCTCGAATCGTTGGGCAAATTCCTGCGCGAGCGCACCTACAGTATGCGCAAGTGGGACAAATAACACCAGTGTGAAATTAACTCAAAATCTACATATTAATTATGGCAACACTTGAAGCAGCAATTAAAAGCGCAATGCTGCGCTACGGACTGATTGGCAAATCGCCGCTGTATCTCGCCGCCATGGAGCAGGCGTTGAAGGTTGCGCCTGTCGACCTTTCGGTGCTCATCATCGGTGAAAGCGGTTCGGGTAAGGAGGTTTTCCCCCGAATCATTCACGACCACAGCCGACGCAAGCACGAAAAATACATGGCGGTGAACTGCGGCGCAATACCGGCAGGCACCATCAATAGCGAACTTTTCGGTCACGAGAAGGGATCGTTCACTGGCGCTATCAGCGACCACAAGGGCTATTTTGAGGACTGCGACGGCGGCACGCTGTTTCTCGACGAAGTGGCGGAACTGCCAATGGAAACACAGGCACTGCTGCTGCGTGTGCTGGAGTCGGGCGAATATATGCGCGTGGGTAGTTCCGACGTGCGTAAGACCGACGTGCGCATCGTGGCTGCCACCAACAAGAATCTCGAAAACGCCATCAAGGAGGGCAAGTTCCGCGAAGACCTGTTCTATCGCCTTTGCTCGGTGCGCATCGATGTGCCACCATTGCGTCGCCGTGGCGACGACATTTGGCTGCTTATCCGCAGGTTCAGTCACGACTTTTCCGAAAAATACCGCACCCCGGAAGTGGAATACTCCGACGAGGCGAAAAAGGCGATGCTTGCCTACCGCTGGCCCGGCAATGTGCGCCAACTCAAGAATGTGGCGGAGCAGATAGCGCTGTTTGAAGCTGGCAACAGGCTCAGCGTTGAGAATGTGGCGAAATATCTGCCCAACCAGGAGGGTTTGGTGAGCGTCGACGGTGCCGTGCACGACTACATGCACGAGCGTGAATACATCTTCAAGATGCTCTACAAGATGCAGCAAGATGTGGTGGCTCTGCAATCGGCTCTGCAAGAGCGACGCATGCCCGAAACCGCCACCACCACATTCCAACTCAACGATGAGATGGAACTGCTCAAACGCGATAGCCATAAGTTGACGAAGATGAACATCGGCGCCGACGACGACACCGTCAAGCCGAAGAAAATCATCGACCTCAACAGCCAGGACACCACGGCAGTTGACAAGCACGATTTCGACGCTCCCTACGCCATGGAGGTGGAGGCGCATATCAAAACGCTCGACGAAACCGAGCGCGAAACCATCACACGCGCTTTGGAGCGCAACAACGGCAAGCGCAAGCGCACAGCTGAAGAACTCAATATCTCGGAACGCACGCTCTACCGCAAAATCAAGGAATACGGACTCGAATCAAGAAACCAACACAAAAAGTAATGAAGCACCTCAGCACCATATTCCGTCGCACATTAGCCTTGGTGATGCTGCTCGTGGCATCGCAGGCTTGCTCCGTGTATAATTTCTACAAATTCAACGGAGCATCGCTCGACTATAATGTGTATAAAACCGTTTCGTTCAGCGACTTCCCAATCCGTGCCGCGCTGGTGTATCCGCCTTTGCAGCAAACTTTTGAGAACAAACTTCGCGACATGGTGGCACAAAACACCCGTCTGCGCGTGATTGATTCGCCTAACAGCGACTTGCGAATGGAAGGCGAAATCACCGCCTACAACCTCACGCCGCAAGCCGTGGGCGAAGACGCTTACGCCAGCAAAACGCGCCTCACCATCACCGTGCGTGTGAAATACATCGACAACAAGAATCCCGCGCTGAGCAACGACCAAAGTTTCTCGGCGTACCGCGACTTCGACAGCAGCCAAATGCTCTCCGACGTGCAAGACGACCTGTGCGCACAAATCTGCAACGACCTAAAAGACCTCATTTTCAACGCCACTTTCGGCAACTGGTAATACACACAGCATCATCACATGGACATTCTCTCTAACATACAGGATTTTATCGCCAACCCCTCGCAACCCATCACTCAGGAGTGGCTCGACGAGGTGCAGCAGCAATACCCCTACTTCAATCTGCCGGCGTTGCTCTACCTGAAGCAGCACGGCATAGAGGGCAACGAAGATCTGCTGGGCAAACTGGCCATCAGTTGTGCCGACCGCAAGGTGCTCTCCACCCACTTGGGCGATGGTGCCGACCTGTTCCGCGACTTCTATCCGCAGGAAAAGGAGGAACCCACCACTACCACCACCCACGCCATCGACATGTTCTTAGATGCCTTTGGCTCTGGCAGCCAGAAAGAGGTGGAAGTGCTTGAAAACATGATTTTCAACCCCACGCCCGACTATGCCGACATCCTTGCCGCCGAAGACCAGGCTGCACCAGCCACCGCCACAGGCGAGAGCGCACAAGATGCCCTCATCAACAGTTTCATAGCACAAGAACGCGAGAAGGAAAAAGAGGTGACCAACATTCCGCAGCACCACATCGACGAGCATGATGTGGCGGAGATTGCCGACACGCCTATCGAGCAACCTGTGGAGCGCGACGATTCTATGCTCAGCGAGAGTTTGGCGAAAATGTACATCAAAAGACGTAATTATTCTAAGGCTCTTGAAATTATTGAGAACATAAATTTGAATTTTCCAGAAAAAAGTATTTACTTTGCAGACCAAATTCGTTTCTTGCGTAAATTGGTACTCAACGAAAAAACAAAAAAATAAAGATTATACATTACAGACATGAACGCTATTTTTGCAATTTTAATTACTCTCGCAGCATTATTGCTGATTGGTGTGGTTCTTATTCAAAAGTCTAAAGGTGGTGGTTTGGCTACTAACGTAAGCAGCTACAACCAAATCGCAGGTGTGCGCAAAACCACCGACTTCATTGAAAAAGCCACTTGGAGTTTAGCCATTTTCATTTGCGTGCTCAGCATTTGCGCTTGCATCTTGTCAAAGAGTTCTGATGCAAACCAAGGCACTCGCCTCGCAACCCCACAAACTGAGCAACAACAAGGCACTGGCATCCCAACCTCAGGTCAAGGCCAGCCAGCAGCTCCAGCCCAGAAATAAGGCACAAAACACCAAACGGAACATACCGATAGCGCCCATGCAATGTCATAGGGCGCTTGTTTTGTTTCCCCATACCATGAGAAAAATCAGGAGAATTTTTATAGAAGTTAAGGGTTCAGTGGAAAATTCCTGGGGATAGATTATGCAATGCTGCCGAATTGTGAATGGAATCAAAAACAAAAACATAAAAAACAGCCTTGGGGCAA
>ERZ857629.960-NODE-960-length-35313-cov-4.509813_pt1 | contig 35313 bp, 69 predicted proteins | sample MGYA00519700_ERZ857629 | MGnify/ENA primary metagenome ERZ857629 (study PRJEB31778, sample SAMEA3449351) | human gut metagenome | biome: human gut; feature: human-associated habitat; material: faeces | place: United Kingdom | collected 2010/2012 ... | reverse complement strand
ATTAGATTTGCTTCTGCCTTAGCGGCTTCTGCATCTAATGCTAGAGGACTATCAAACTTTGGCTTTTCTAATTTGTCATAACCCATAAAGTTCTGAGTTAAAGTATCACCAAAAATATCTGCAATATCTTTAGCGAGATCTCTAGCGGTATCCTTCATGGATTTAACATCTAAAACAATTTCAAGTTTAAACTTAATATTTTCTAGTTTAGTATCCGCAATATCTCGAGCCGTTTCTTGAACATCATCAGTAGTATCGCGAATTACATCAAGAGTATCTTCATACTTTTCGAGAGCTTTCTGACGTTTATCAAATAGCTTTTCTTCTGCGTCGAGTTTATTCTTTAAAGCAGTATGCTGTTCCTCAGTAATCGTCTTACCATCAACAGCAAGATTATATTGTTTAACCGCAGCATTATAGAGATCAAGATTCTTCTTTAATAGTTCTTCATAGTTAGTAATTTCACCATTCGCATCAATCTATGCTCCCGCAAAATATTTTTTAACGAGCGCGGCGTCTTGCTTTAGATAATTTCTAGCTTCATCTAGTTTCTTATTATAAAGTTCTTGCTATTTCTATAATTCTTGTAGCTTTTCTTGATAAGCATTTAATGCTTCAGAACCCCAAGCACGTTCAATCTTATTATCAAGATCGTCGAGCAAATCGTCTTGACGTTCGATTTGGCGATTAATATTATGATAACGGTCTTCAACATCGTCAAGGTCTTTAAGTTCTTCCTTATCGTATGTTTTACCTTTATCTCCTCCGCCACCGCCGCCTTTTCCTTTTTTACCGCCACTGCCTTTATCGCGGATGTTATCAGATTTAACACTATTAGGATCAAGTACACCATTAGGATTATAAGATGGAGTTTCAAGACCATAATCTTTTCCTCCGCCTTGACCCACACCATTGCTACTTGATAAGAAACTACCAACTTGCTTTAAAGAATTAGCAAAGTTTGTCATCGCGCCGCCTGTACCAGAACCAGTTATTTCTAATCCAAGCTGTGGTAATTCAAATGGTGTAGATGCTTGACCTTTCAACCACTCTTTAATTCTTACTGCGCCCTATTTCACAACAACAGGCTTGAAACTCAATTTATAACTGAAATTTTGAATTAAATCTCCTAATGCACTTAATGCACTTCCTGCAGCCTAAGATAAAGTTCCTATCGTACCAGAACATTCACTCATTGTTGACCGTAGAACCATATTTGCATTTGCACCAGATGAAGCCATAAATTGAGTTAATTCTGCTGAAGTAGTGCTCAAACCATTTGCTAACTATCCTCCCGCGGCAACTACGTCTTTAACTATGCGTTGATATGCTTCATGGTTATATTGTTCAAGGTGAGATAACTGTGCACCAACATCTGAACACATAGACTAAAAATCTTGAGCTGTAGTATCAAAATTATTATCAATAGTAAAATCTATATTGCCAAAATCATCCATGTATTTACTAAAATAGTCATAATGATCTACTAGAGTATCTACCATGCCTTGTAAACTTTCAGCCTAACTAAGTTGTTTTTCCCAAGCATTTAGATTTGCAATATCAGAAGTTGCTTTACTATAATCATCCGCGGAGACTGTAGTCTAATCAATACCCTCTTTAAGCTACCAAATTCCTTCATCTGTTTTTTCAATATATTTATCTAATTTTCCTTGAGAACTAATTAAAGCCTTTGTCGCAGAAATAGTGCCTTTATAGTAATCGTCCATGTTGATGGAACCAGATTTAAATTGTTTATTTATATCTGCTAATCCATCCGCAATAGAGCCAACTGCCGCAGTAAGCGTAGCTTCAAAAAGATCAGTTTCTTCTATATCATCATCAATCTCTTGACGCAATTCTTGGAATCCAGTTCCAATTTTATCAATTCGATCGCCAATTACATCAAAGTATTCTGTGGCAGACATTTCGCCATCTTTATAGAGTTCAGCAGCTAGACTTAAATCTTCTGTATGCTATCTAAAAAGATCGGCATCTTCTTCACTTATAAAATTATATTTACCAACTGCATCAGCCGCTTTTGCACGATCTGCTAATTCATCCCATGCCCTAATATAACTATCTACATAATCTTTATTAACAGAATATTTATCTTTCGTAGCATCAAGCATTTCATCTAATGCCTATGATTCTTGACGTTCAGATTCAAGTAAAGTTTGTAGAGATTGATTAGTAAGTTTATAAGCGTCTCCGACCTTGGTGATATATTGCGCATAACTATCATCCGCAGCTATCAAAGCCTCCACCTGGTCCATTGTCAGATAGCCTTCTTGATCTTTATAAGACTTTAAAGCGGTTTCTAATGCATCCTGACTTTTATTTAAATAATCAAGAACTTCTTGTAACTATTCAATACCAGTTACATCTACGTTAACATCATTTTCCTAATAATGGTCTAAGAAATCCTTAAGCTCTTGTACCGAATCGAAATTATCAATGTTAACGGTCATTAAGACCTTCCAGTCATCTCCCGATAACTTGCTAAAATCAAAATCAGAGAATTTTTCTTGTACTTTTGCTTTAGTTTCGTCTACCTTATTATTAACATACTCTAAGAACTCATCAACACTTACACCAGCAAGCATTAATTCATTCTTAACTGCATCAGAAATTAAACCAGCCGCATCAGCAATATCGCCATTAGAAAGAATTCCATATAGCTAATCAGAAATCTGTTTAACGGCTTGATTGTCGAGAATAGGTTCTAGAATAACCTGCTCATATTCACCATCGGAAGAATATAAACTCTTGCGAATTTCTGCCAATCTTTCTTGCATAGCTGCGAGAGTATCTGGATCTAGATCAATCGCACCACTAGCAATAGCATCTACATAAGACTTGTAATCATCTTCTGCTTGTTGAATAGCTTCCGAATTATTAGCTACCCATTCTGCTGTAATTTCTTCGTTCTTATCTTTCCACTGCTGATACTCAGCCAAATACGCCTAATAAGCGTCAGAATTTTCTTTTAGACCTTGTGTTACACTCTTAAACCATGTATCTGCGTCAACAGATTCATCGACATGAGAAGTATATCTTTGTTCCTCTACCTAAGATTTGATATACGGATCAGACATATCGCTATTCTTCTGTAGATCCTTATACCATTTAGTATTACTATTATCTTCAGTCCAAGTTTTTTGTTGCTTAGTATCTGGTCCTTTAGCAATATCTTTAGTAGATTTATTGTAGTTTTTAGCAATCTCCGCGGCTTGCGCTTTCTGAGCTTCTTGAGTTAACTTTTCTTGCAGTTCGATTTGTCGCTCAAGAGATTCCTCTTGTTGCTTTAACTTATCAAGTTCTTCTGCTTCAACTACTGTTAAAGTATCTTGATTGTTTAATTCATCAATTCTATCTTTAGTAGTCTTTAACTCAGAATTTAAAGATTCTAGAGTAGTTACTTGCTCTTGATAAGCATCAGTAGCTTTCTGGATCTTTGCTCTAGCCTCTTCTGAATTTACATAGATAGCTTGAATAACTGCAATGATCGCCGCACCAGCAATTACTACTAATCCAATAATTGGGAGTAAAGCAGATAAAGCAGCACTAAACGAAGCTACTCCCGCTGCACCGGTACCAGCTGCCGCGCCAGTTGCCAAAAATTGTACAGCATTTTGAGCATTTGCAAGACTAACTGCCTTAGCTAAAGATGTTACTGTTGGTAATATCATAGTAAGAGAAGTTAAAATCTTAGTAAATGCAGTTACCGCATCAACATCTCCAGATAGAACTTCTTTAAGTGTTTCTCCAAGAGAGTTTAATCCATTAATTCCAATAGACACCTGAGAAAGCGTAGTGCCTGCTTGAACAAGAGTAGATGCCCAATCGCGTTGAGTGGGGATACCATTTTGTAACATGGTATTAATCTTCTGAATCTATTGACTATAATTCTCTTGAGAAATCTCTCCTCGCGCGAGTTCTTCATCTAACTGTCGTAACTGCGCAATATATTGGTTAATAGTCTGCGGATTTGCGCCCATTGCTTCGAGTGCTCTTGCCAATGTGCGAATTGCTCCGCTGCTCTCTATTGCTTCTTGTCTTATTTCCTCTAATTTTGCTTCTAACTGTGCACTATCCATGCTTGCAACATCAATACTATCATCATAGCTAGTAATCAACTCTCGCATAGTTTGGTCAGTTAAACCAGCACTGTTTTTAAGATTTATAAATTCTTCGCTAATGAGTTTTATAGAAGCCTGCTTTTTAGCTAATTCATCAAGATTATTAATAATACTTCTAAAAGTTTGGTCAACATTAGAGGTCTACTTAATGTCAACTTTAATTTTATATGGTGCATTTGTTAGATTTTTATATTGTTCATTCCATGCTTCAATTTCTGCCCATGCATCAGTTTGCCAATCATCATCATCACGAAGACTTACTGCCATGCTATCTTGCAATTCTTGAGAAGAATTTTGCAAAGAGCCAACTCGTTCAATAGTTGCTAAATTCTATTGTTTTAGAATATCAAGTTTATATTGCTCATTTTCAAGAATAGATCTCTGATAGCTATCAAGTTCATCATATTTAGCGTTAATCTCACCTTGAAGACTTACTTCTTGTTTTAAGATATTTAGTCGCATACTTTCAGCATCATTAGCTGAATAAGTAATACCTAAATTCTCTACAAGTTTTACAGCCTCATCCTGAAGAGCACGGGCACGTTCGCCTTCTTTACCGGTAATAATGCCAAGATTAACAGCCATGTCGCGCATACTTTGAGCAATTTTATCGCCATAAACCTGGTTCATACCAAGAGCAACAACTGCTAATATACCCTTTAGACCGCCCATTGCGTCAATAACATCAGCGGTTCTAGACAGCAACGGAGTAATAATATTATCTACGCCAATATAAAAATCTGGATTAATTAAGCTATCATAGATGTCCTCAGCGGCGGCCTTGGTTCTATCGCGAGCAGCTTCCCAAGATTCTGCATAAATATCAGCCTGTTGATTCAAAGCACCATCAGCATCTTGAGCAAGAGATAGATTTTCTTTAAAGAAATCCCAGTTATCCATCAACGCGATCAACTGAGTCCATTGACGCACGCCAGCTACAGTTTCAGCTAATGCAATCTTTTGATCTTGTGCAAGTGTATCCCACTTTCCACCAAGATCGTCAAGGATTTCATCCATGCCTTTTAATTCGCCACTAGCGTCCTTAATTTGAACGCCAACATTAGCTAGAGCTTGAGAATATTTATTTAAAGTAGTGCCATCATCCAGTGTATCGCCCTATTGCAGACCTTGAATACGAGAGAACAAGGTTCTAAATGCAGTACCTACTACACTAGCACTTTCACGAGTTTGTGCAGTTACAGTAGCAAGAGCAGAGGCAGCATATTCATAGCTTAAACCTACGGTATCTGCTACGGCCGCAAACTTCTCAATACCCTCAGAAATTTCATCGGAACTAGATGCAGTAGCAGCACCCAACTTAACAAGAACGTCTGCATAATGTTCAAGACTTTCGCTACCATCATAGAAGTTGTTCCAAATGGCAGTTAATTGCTGGGACGCGGTTTCCGCGGATGTGCCAGCTACATTAGCCATCTTAATCGTGGTTTCAGTACGATCAAGTACCTCTTGATCGCTTAAACCCTGTTGATAGTAAATCAAAGATGCATCAGTATAATCAACTGTTGTTGTACTTAATGCCTTAGCAGCCTTGTTTGCTTGTTCTGCAAACTAAGCCATATCTTCCGCGGATTGTCCACTGACAATACGGATTTCATTTAACGATCTATCTAGATCTTTTGTATAACCATATGCTTGTTCCAACGAACCTACAAAACCATGTAATACACTGGATGTTAATTGCCAGCGCATGGTATTTTTCATAGTCGTCCACAACTAATCAAATAATTTGTTAGTTCTTTTTAATGGTAACTCAGATTGAGTAATCGCAGTAGCGACTTTTAAAAATGCCTATTCACCTGCGGGACCAAGACTCATCAAGCTAGATGCATAGCTTTCCAAAGTCTAACCGCTAGAAGCCAGACTCTAATTAAAGACAGTAAGATCGAGTTTACCTGTCTCTTTATTAAGAGCTTTATTTAGATGACCAGAAAGTTCCAAAGCAGCTTGAGAAGCACTTTTTAACTCATCAGTCAAGCGAGTAGATGCACCTAACTAGTTTAATTTACTAAGAGCCGCATTAATAGACGCTTCGAACTTACTAGTATCAGCATCAACGCCAATCGTATAATTTAGACGTTTCGCCATTGTCCTTTTCCTCCTTTATCACCTATATACATAAAATAAAGGCTCTTGAGAATTAGTATCCTCAAGAGCCTTTTAATTCTCTATTTTATGTGAGATTTTAGTTAGATGTCTTAATCTTTTCCAACCACGTCTTTAATTACTGATAGAGTTTCCATGCCCTCGCCATTCTTAATCTTCTCAAGAATATCAGTAATCTGCGAGTCTAGACCGCCCGCATTATTAGACATAGACTGAATAATACCAGCCGCGGACGAATTATAACGAGCAATATCGTTAATAGTATCATTAACCAAGCTCTTCATAAATTCAATCTCGTCTTCTGGAATACATGGATAAATAGCATCAATAATGCGATTTTCCTCTAGCAGATCATAAGTCTTAGATACTTCATGCAACTGCTTTTCCGTAAAAGAAATACCTGCGTACCATTTACATACAGCAATAGAGAAATATACCTCGACTCGAATAGGACTAAAGCAACCAGTTGCTTCATCAAGAGCATGGTCTACAATAAACTGAATAAACTGTGTCTTCTCATCAATAGGAAGATAATTGCGGATTTCCAGTGTAATATCGTCATTGAGCTTGTAAGTAGAAACCTCTTTCTTGGATTTCAACCCCAGCTTCGAAAAAGTCATTTTCATAAGTATTAACTCCTTTAACTCTCTTTTATATTTTAATTATACTAGAAAAAAAATCTTTTGTCAAATTATAATCCCTTTAATACGTTAGTATTAAGAGATCCCGCGATAGTTAGCGAATTAATAACTCCTCGTACAAGTTCACTTCGCTCATTAGCAAGATCGACATCCATTTCTTCACTATTAACTTTATAACCTATAAAACTATTATCTATCTTATTGATGCCTCTAATCTCAGCATTAACCGAACGTTTACCAGCTAATAAACCTTCACAAATCTTGTTAATAATACTCATAACTGAATAGATACGTCCATTATACATAAGAAATTGTGCTCTATCAATACCGCCATGACCCAACGGACTACCAGAACCAGTTAACCATTCAGTGAAGAAACTACCTGCGACAGACGCTCTAATAGAATTATAGGCCTAGTAAAGATTACCTCCTCGACTAGTTGTAGATCCACCAGGATAATTAGGACTAAAACGGTGAGCAATTACGTTATATGCTGCATGTAATCCATTATCGTCGATACCCATGTTCGAGAAAGCTGTAGTGATAGGAGTTCCTCCAACTAGATGAATAGATCTAGATTTTTTCTACTGCCATTTAACAGAAGCGTTAGCGCCAATCTCAATATCCGCAGTCATACCATTTAATGAAGCAGACAAAGAAAATACATTACTAGTAATAATATCAACTTTAGCAGTACGTTTTTGTCCCTTTTCGCCAAAGCGATCGGTACCAGCCTGCCGCACATCTGCCCATTCTACTTTGCCATCTAGCCTAGATAGAGCATTAACAATAGCAGAATCAGCCTATTGCTAAATATCCCATAAAGCTGTTTGAATCATTTGTCTAGCTAATTCTTCACCAACCATAGTAGAAAAAATTTGAGTGATAGTAGAAGAAAACGATTCTCTAGAAACCGCCCCATTGGCGCTTAGTTTTTGTGCAGCATTATTTAAGGTTTTAATAATTCTTGAAGCAATAGTAACAGACTGTTCAGAAACCGCGACTAAATCCTCACTCCATCCAGACCCATCGGCGAACACCTATTGCAACGCTCTGAAAGAACCCAGCTCAGCATCGTTCATATGCTCACCTATAAGCACCATTGCTTGTTCAATTTGATTAAAAAACTCCGCAGCTGCTTGCGCACCCATACCGCCATTAACCAAAGAAGTATTAAAACTAGATTGCACATTCGATATTGTATCTGCGTAGCCATTACCATATTCTCTAGTAATAGCTTCATTCATGCTTTCCGCGATCTAATCAAGAGTCTACTCTAATAAATTTCCTTCGTCCATACTCTTGATAATCTTTGCAACACTTGCGGCTGCGGGAGCCTATGAATTCATTGTAGCAAGCATTGCGTTAAGTTGATCATCTGTTACAGCGCCCCTAGCTTTATTAATAGCTTCCATTCTCTTTTGATCGAACAATGATTGAGCATATCCCGCGAGATGTTTTGCGGTCTGAGTTTTATAGTGAATATAAAAATGGTCAACGTAATCATCAACGTTGATAGTAATACCCTAGTCACCTAGAGCATGTTTCTTTTCAGCCATAATTTCAACTCCTTTATCTCAAGATACAAAGAAAAGGGAGGACTAATGTCCTCCCTTAATCTTAAGTCAAGTCCTCGTCAACATCGCTAAATGGCAATGAACTTACTCGAACTGGTTCTGTATATTTAGACTCCGCGTCATTAGCCTCCAGAGTGTTTATTCCCCCGTTGCCGCGCAAGGCTGTCTCTTTTCATCAGCCTCGTTTACATCATCCATAACAACCTGGATAGCAGCAAGAACTTTCTTAGTAAGATCAAACTTGGTATAGCCAGGGAATGCATCGACTACGAAGCTGAAGGTAGACGGATCGCCGCTAGAAGCCATAGAGAAAGTAAAGTTAGACTGAACCTTACCATTAGGAATTACAAATTCCGCAGGCATATCCAGACCAGTGTTCTCATCACGGAACAGAGTAGAAGCCTCAATATAGAAGTTCTGACCCTTGATTTCCGGAGTAATCTCGATCAGCATGGTGTTGGAAATCTTCTTAACATAGTAGTCAACAAGAACAACCTTACCAATCTCAAGATCAGTATGACCATCAGCACCATCTGCGTAGCAAGTTAGAGTGGTCTTACCATCAGCATAAACCACCTTAGCAGGAACGCAAGGCTCAACATCAACAGTACCAGCATCACTCAGAACCATGCAGAAGATATCTGCATTAGCATGCTTGTAATCCGCTGCAGTGCCAGTACCAGGAGTACCAGTTGCAGTACCATTCCAGCAAGCAATCTCTGGAATTTCAATAGTATTCTTAGCAGTTACCTGTACCTGAGAAGTCATGTGAACATAAACAGGCTTGTTTTCAGTAGCTTTTGCTAGACCCGCGCCAGAAAGAATGGCTAGGCTCTCTGGACTAATCAGAGCGTCTTCCATGTTGAAGGTCAGAGTACGTTCGCCTTCCCATGCAATCAAACGAGTGTTACCACGACCGCCAGTAGCGTATACAGTGGTAGAAGCGCCCTCTAGACTAGAAGTTTTCAGAGAGTCGAAATAAATGACAGGCTCATTCTTGTAGAAAGAGCGGCCGCCGAGGGTCATCTTAGACTTAGCACGAAAGGCTACGTCGCAAATTTCGCGTACGCCAAATCTCATAATTTATTTCCTCCTTATTTGTTGGGATGTAATTCTCTCATCCAAGATTCGACTTGTTTCTCGGGTTTCCCGCCCGCAAGTCTAACTTTAAGGTCGGTATCCCATTCAACAAAAGCGGTATATCTCTCAATTAAATCAAATAGCTAGAACATATTTAAGTGGCTACATTCACTTAATGTTGCAACCTATGCTACTGTTAAAATCGAGATATATCGAGTTAATATGCTTTCATCACTTTTTCCCTTTTGTTCAGCAACCTTGCGGCGATTGCGCATGATCTTGTCAGCAATCTCTTTTGCGCGATCGTTTGCAGGATTATAAATAATATTCTCGCCTTGAAATAAACTGCTTACACATAAAACCTCACGCATTACCTATTGAAAAATAGCAAAGTTGCTATCGTCAATAAGCGCAGTCTTGGCGGATTCACCCATAGTTGTTAGGATGATACTATTCTTGGTAATCATTGCCGTATACTCGGGAAAAAGTAATTTAAGCAATGTAATCAAAGCAATCTTTTTATCTTTATCTTGCGATTGCTCTAATACTTTCATCAATACTTGAAAATTAGTCAAAGACGCTAAAAGAGTTTCGTCCTATACTAACGATTCTTTATCTAAACAAATATATTGAATGGCTGTGAAAAACTGCTACTCACCCATGTAGGCTATATCCTTAATGGTCGGGACATGGACAGTTAATTGTAATTCAGGAATAGGAATATCTATCCCGGCCATTAAAGAAAGTCTATAATCAGCCATTTACCGGATTTTTCTAATCCTCATGACCTCTAACAGCTAGATAGGTCAAGGACACTCCTGCAAATTCTTCACTATATACATAAGGTGTAGCAGATACAAATTCAAGTTCGCCGATACCACTCAAATGAGTTTTATCGAGCATGGCATCTATCTCGCCCGCAATACGATACGGTCGCAGTTCAAAATCACCCAAATCCCAGTTGTCGTAGTGACAGATAATATCAATACCAAAGGTATTGTCTCTATATTCTGGGTTACTTGCATTTCGAATAACAGTGCCATAAGTCAATCGAATATATGTTTTTTCCTTGCTGTCAATCTTTACTTTGGGGACAGAAGAAATTTGGTGACTAGTAAATAGTTCCTTGATCTAATCTCCTGTTGGTAATGGTTTAGATTGCCAATCTCTTGATTCATAGCAAAGTAGCTTCAAAAGATTAGGATTTGATAAGATACGGTCAATAATAATCGCCGCATCTTTAGGCATACCTAGCAAGCTAGACTTGGGGTATTCATATGAGTTATGTTTCATGCGCACTCACCTCAATACAACGATTCAACTACAATTACTTTTTCTCTTACATCATTACCTTTGACCCATTGTAATGTGAATTGACCACTTGTAGTTTTATTCCAAGTCACTGTAGCTGTCGAATTTCCAGTTGCTTTTACGCAAGCCGGCACATCTTCAAGTATTTTCCATTCTCCGCCCGCAATATCGACGGAGTAAGTTGCCGCAATTTTCGGCTTAATAAAGGTTTCACCAATGATCGTAGTGTCAGGACTTGGGTTAATTGGCTCAAAAACCAAACCATCCTTCATCTCTTTCTCAAGATCATCAGTGGTATCGTTCCAATAATTTTCTTCCGCATTAACCTCTATAATATTCTTCATACTAATAGAGTCTGGAGCTTCAACTCTCCAACACTTTCCCGCAAAGATAAATTCAGAGTATCTATCAAAAGCATGAAGTGTCTATTCATTACGCGGCATAAGAATATTTAAACTCAAGTTAGGAGTATCAATTCTCTATTGATTTTTCTGAATAGAGTTGATCTATGTCTCTACAGGACCTCGGATAGCGGCATATGTCGCACACCAATTACCATCCTAATCCTTGAATTTAATCATATATCTACAGCGTCTTATCTCTCCACGGAAATAGGCATCTTCTGTTAATTCTTGAGTGTAGATAAGCCAATGCGTATCGGTTTTCTTCCACTCAAAGACATCTCCTGCTTCATATCCATGTTCATAATCAAGAGAAACAATCTTATCATCATAATCTTGCTTCACTTTATCTGGATTGATAAGAGCGCGAATCTCTCCATAAACCTCCATATCTGGATCTTCTCCAGATGGTTTAAGTTTAATTGCTTTATCAAATTTTTGAACCATCTCAATCGAAACAGCTTGATAAGAATATAACAATGCTCTATGTAAAGTGTGTTGTTTATCTCTAATCATGCGGTCTTCCTGATGAATACCGCCTTGCCACTCGAATCTCTTCCGCATCATTTCAAGATTATTCATCTTCAGTCACCTATGTCAACAGGTCAATACATCTAAATACTGTTTTTCTATAAATCATAAAATCATTACAAGCCTCTGAGGTTAAGCCCTCTAACTTCGACAATAAAATTAGTCCTTCTACTTTATCCTTGTAAAGATGAACCAAGCCAGAAATTTCTTCTAACATAGTTTTTAGATGTGTCTCCCAGTCTTCATCATTCTCGCGCATAGGAATTAATTTCCATAACTGATTAATCAATCGCTTCATGTCTTGATCTATTACACTAGACGGGAAAGCAATATCATATTTATCCATCAAAGGTACTCGTTTCGCATAGAGTAGACCAGTTAGATTTGATTGATCCATTTTCATCAATTATCTTTCTGCGCTTATAGAGACGTTGCATATGATGCGATTGACGCTCAGCCTCTTTTTTAAGTTCCATTAACTTAGCGAGATGGTTTGCTTGAGAAGTCATTTTGAAATCGCTACCAGAGTATTTCATTCTTGTTTGCTCGACAGACGCAACTTGACGCTGGAGCCAAGTATTATACATAAGTAGCGCAAAAATATTGATTTCTTCGGAAGTCAGATGGCAATTAAAACTCTCCGCAGTTAGATCATAATCATATAGCGGAAAACGCGGAAACTCGAACCCTGGAATTGCATCAATCAAGATATTCTTTAAATCTTTCTCGGTATCTTCCTTAGTCCATTCCATGTACATATCATCCGTAATCTTGCCAAAGAATCTATCATATATATCTTCAAAGGGTGTGGGATCCCCTTGAATTGGGTATTTATCCATGGGGATGACCTCCCTTATTCTTTAGTCTCCGTAGTAGGTTTCTTAATAGTAGTAATAGAAGAACGACGGCCTGCCGCACTTGCACCTACGGTCTTAGCAGCTGGCTTTTTAACCTCGCCATCTGGTTTACTATTTTCAACAGCCGCAGTTACATCAAATCCTAGCTGAGCCTTAATTGCTTCACGCTTGGAAAAATCATTTAACGGCTTAGATACGGCATACTTCTTAATTAGGTCTTTTGTTCCATTAGGAGCAAAATCAAGAGCGTCCTTGAACTCATCAAGAGAACAAGTATCCATCCAACTAGGAATCTGCTCCTCAGTTAAATAATACTCTGGTACTACATCACCATTGATAAGATAACGAATTACTTCATCATCATCAACAAATAGATAATTATAAAGTAGTTCCTTACCGCCTGGCATCATAGACAAAGAATTTAGCTCCGAAACAGCGAGACGCTTCGTTTCATTAGGAGAAAACTCTCTGCGGACATTTAGCTCTGGGATACTATAAATCACGAAACCTGCACTCTTATTAGTGACATTACACTGTTCTTTCATAAATAAAACTCCTTTTTCTCAATATAAGAATTAAGAGGGGATAGGGATAAACCCTATCCCCTCGATTAATTAACCAGTTACAACGTCAAGTTTACCCTGAAGCTGGGTATCAATGTAAGAGAAGATGTTGTTGGTCATCATAACACCTACGCCAACCTTACGGTAAACCTGGATGTCACGAGACCAGTCATCATTATCATTACGCTCACGCACGTGAGTGGTACCCTCAAACGCAACCTTAACCGGCTTATCACCAGCACCAGAAGGAATAACCCAAGCATAACCAGGATCGATTACCTTGCGACTGTTGGTTTCATCTTCAAGAGTCTGCGGCAGAATAACTACGCGAACACCCTTGTAGTTAGCGAGATAACCGGTGTTCCAGCGCTCGTTACGAATCTCATCAGAGATCCATCCGGTAGCAGGAACAATCTTTACTGCAAACTCACGAGTGCAGTAAATAGTAGGAGTACCATAAGCACTAGCGGTATTAACCAGACGATCAAGACCTGCTTCATCAAAGCCTGCAGCGCTAACACGGTTAGCAGCAGGAAGCTGATTTACAGCGCCCATCAGAGCCTGAGCGATCTCACGATAGATGAGTTCGTCCATGCCGTCCATGATAATCTGAGTAAGCTCTGCAAAGTTTACGCGACCATCAAGGAACTCTTCGAAGCCGATCTGAGCAGCTCCGCCGATAGCACTGGTACCAACCTCGAAGCTCTCAGAACCGAGCTTGAAGGTCTCGTATACACCGGCCAGACCAACGCGAGTGATAAACTGCTTAGCGCGAGTCTTACCAGTTCTGCGAGTGAATACCGGCTTATCGCCCTGTGCGAAAGTCTTAATATCTGCAAACTGACCATAAGCGTTAATTAGACGGTTAGGAATAATATCGTCCATGGTCTGTTCCATCAGAGAGAATACAGTACGCTTGTTTTCCTCGTATAGATCCTCAGTACCAACAAGAGCATTGAGTTCACTACGAAGAGTCTCATTCATAGCGTCATAGGAGAAAGTCTCTCCATTATAAGAGAAATTGGTAGAAGGAGTAGCGTTAGCTACATTCTTCATCAACTGTAGTAAATTAGCCTTATCCATTATGATTTAACCCTCCTTTATTAACCGATGCGCTGAATCTTAACGCCAGGCTGGAGGTCGGGCATTGTGTAAACCTTTACAACCACGAACTTAGGATCTTCGTCTCCACCTGTTGCGGTTTTACCTTCATCCTTAGTTAGATAACCATCAGTATCAATTTTGAGCTGATCGCCAACATTTAGAGAGCCAGCTTCGGCCTTAATTGTATTAGTAGTCCAAATGTCACCAACCGGAATAGCGATAACACGCGGAACCATCTTAGTGCCTTCCGGCATTAGCTCTGGATAGGTGAAGGATTCAACTTCCTTCTTGAAAGCTACATTGCTACCCTCACGGACAGCTTCGCCAGTATAATCAAGAACAGTCTTTAGTGTAGAGGCAGACTGACCAACAGGACTATAAACGCGAGCATTGTAGTTATCCTTAATCATTGCGAAATCCGCATCAGTCTCGCGATCCTCGTAGATCTTTACCTCATTGAATACCATGCGCCACGGACCAGCACCAGTAAAGTTGCACACACCAGTAGCGTAGTCATACTTTACGAACTGACCATTTTCGAGCAGTTCAATATCACTCTTAGCTGGCAACTGAGCGTATACCTGGCCATTACGCTTTGCGGACAGATGGTTCGGCTCAACCTGACCATATCCGTATTTTACAAAAGTAGCGTTACCTAAACGCTTTGCACTCTTAGCCATTTATTTATCCTCCCTTATAGCTTTTTCTCATTTGCGCGAATTGCTTTAATCCACTCTGGAGCAGTATCAGTCGGGTTTTCAAGGTTAAATAAACCCTGTGGCTGAGAGTCATCACCCTTGTTTGCATCCTTATCAAGGTTAAAGTTTACCTTGTTGCGAACACAAAGAATGGACAGTTTCGCTTCAATGTCTTCTAAAGAGTAAGTATCAATATGCTCAACAACATCCTTCTTGTCGTCGTCGCTTAGCATATAGAAACCATCAATCATGCTCTGCTTTTCCTTACGGTCAGCTTCGAGCTTAAATTCCTTGAGAGAAGTTACCTCAGATTCAAGGTTAGTCTTCTCCTGTTCAAGAGCATCATAGTCACTCTTGAGAGCCTCATACTTGGTAAGTAATTCAGTATATTCAACTACTTCCTCAAGATTATACTTCTTCTTAGGCTCATCCTTCTTGGGATCCTGCTTAGGATCGTTATTTTTAGGATCCTGGTCCTTAGGAGCCGGATTATCCTGCGGATTGTTCTTGTTCTTTTCGCCCTCAGGCTTGCCGTCCTTCTTCTCGAATTCAGGATCAGTAGGTAGTTTCTTATCCATGGTCTCGTGAGAGCCTCCTTCATTCAAAGTTTTCTGTAATCCAGTTAGCATAGAAAACATTCTGGTCTTAAACTTCTAAAACTCAGGATTGTTTTCTAAGGAGAACTCAGTCTTGAATTGAGCGCCCTCAAAACATGGCTCGACTGCTTCTCCGAGAATACAAAGTTTTTCTATCAATGCTTCATTATAAATGAAAATCCTGCCATCTGAATTACTATCTTTTGCCCAAAAACCGTCTTGAGTTTCTGCATTTAATTCCATAGATTGATTGTTACCATGCTCAAGAATACGCTTAGATTCTGGGTAAGCGGAGGTCCAAATGTAGCATTCTGTTACCAGATACTCATGCTCAACGCCCTCATCATCAAACTTCTGGAACCAAACTTTGGCATCCGTTGGAACAAAGCCATAAGGCTTTGTAGTTTCAGAGATCTCGAAATTGCCACCCCGCAAATCAATTTGCTTATTGTGAGCTTCGAAATCTTCTGCTTCTCTATTGAAAAAGCCGACAACAGGAGAGCCAGGTAGCTTCTTACCCATCTCTGTTGCTACTTTCTTAGTGATGACAGTTCCATTTCTGTTAGGGTTTTGTCCGACATAACAAACCTTTACCTAACATTTACTGATTAAAGGAGATATTTCAGTCGCATTGATAAATTCCATTGTATTAGCAATAGGAACACTAATATGCAAAGTTTATTCCTCCTTATGTCATACTTTCACGGTTAGCAATCGTCTTATCGCTCTTCTCTTCATCAGACTTTTCTGGGCGACCAGACTCTTTTGTTTCCGTTACTTTTTTTGTTGTATTCGAACTTGTCTAATTATTCTGAGAATTATTCTATGTGTTCTAATCTTTTTTGACCATATTTCCGCTCATTGTACTACTCATCATGGGTGGAATCATAATTTCAGACAGATGCAGAATCTCATTCTCGAACGTTAGAGTAGCTAGAATACTAGACTGAGAGTGTCCAAGAGCAATTTGCGGCAACATCTTAGGATAACCCATTTGCGCGTGCTCTTTGTACAACTTAGCTAATTCCTTATAATTAAATTGCGTGGTCTCTAGCATCGACACTCTAAACTCGTAATGACCTCTACGATTAAATTTTGATACAATTTTATTTAATAGATTACTAAACTGTAAAGGTAATTCTCTAATACTAGCTTCATCCGTTAAGATGGCGTTAGTTACAGCTAAGTTGCCGTCTGCATTAAACAAATTGCGAGAGATACCTGCATTATTAAATACTGTACGTTCAACTTTTTCAAGGTCATCAGTCGTGGTATTAGAATTACTATCCTTGGTATCAACAGTAGCAATATCAGCAAAAGTAGTTAGTACATCAACGCCAACCGCACGTTTCAGCATGGCCACAGCGTTATTGTGAATATCTCTTGCCTCATCTACGTCGAAAATCAAATCGCCATTCTTGTCAAGTGGCAATTTTTGGATAATAATTTTTAATAGTTGCTGCATTGTCTTCTATCTGTCTAGCTCTTGAGCCTAATCAAGATCAATGATAGAAGGAATTACTCCAACAAGAGGTGGAAAGCAACTATCATTCAAACCTAACTTAACGGATGCTGCGGGATCGAGAGCATACCAGCAACTCAAATCTCCTGGGTAATCTCCTTTTAGCTTGCCTTGTTTATACAATACATAAGCCTGCTAAACATCTTTAGGAAAGGTTTTTAGGATTGCCATTCTCTATTGAATATTAGAGAAATAAGCATCGAAGAACTAGAGATTTAGTTCTACGATTGGATCAATGCCAGAATAATAGCGATTACGGCAATATGACGCGGGCAACTTCTAAATAGCAAATCTATCATCAAAGTCTACAATAATACCATAGTAGACGCCGTCCTTCATGATATCGAGAGCGATGTTTCCGCACACTCGTTTAATGTCGGATCGATCGAGATATAACAACACTTTAGAGAAATCATTCAGAATTTTGTTTTCTTTTTCCTTAGATACATCGGTAAAGTATGGAGTTACATACCAGTCGTATCTATAAAGAGTAGCTAAGTATTTACATAGTCTATAATAAATACCGCTAGACTCAAAGAAATATTCTGAGATTTCTCTTAGTGTCTTATAGTCATGTCGATAAATAGCATTTAGGACAAACCCCTTATCGCCGTATCGTGGATTGATCTTCTTGTAAGTGCCAAGATTTACGAGCGCATTATCTACGGAACGGATGCCCACCCGCATTTTAGCATAATCTCTCGGTGTTGCATCTTCTTCTCCCATTAGATCAAAGCCTTTATCTCGTATCTCTTGTTGTCTGCGCTTAAGCAAGGTTTATCACCTCCTCAATACCCGGCTTTCTGCATTATATAGTCATACGTTAAAATATTTTCATCCGTGTATGGAATCTCTATTAAGGTAAGACCTTTTAATGCGCAGAATCTCCTCTTTTGATTGTCATTATATTTCTATTGATATAATCCTCTATTACCACCAAATTTGCTGACGGCTTGATAATGCTATTTACCTTGATATTCAATCAAGAAATCTAGATTACCATCGTCATCAAAGACAGCAAAATCGAAACGTAGAGGACGTCCACTAGGAGCTTTTAGTCCCGCAAACTCATATTCTTCTTTAAAGTTAATATCATTAGCTTCAAGGATTTCGTGTATCTTAATTTCTCCTCTTGACGCTCGCATAATTAAATCACATCCTCTATTTATTATTAAAAAGTCTAATAGGGCTATTATTTAATCATGCCCAACTCAACTAATAAACATGAAATCAGAGAAACGACCGCGTCTTCTCTTTCGCTTACTATCTTCTTCTTGCTTGATATAATATAGACCATACTCAAAGGCAGAAAATTTATCCTTTGTAATAGATTTATTAGCTTGTTTCAAGATAATATTAACGCCTTCATTCTCCTCGCGAAGATTCAACATTTCATCTCGCAAAATAGAAGTATAAGTGAAAGGTTGTAAATAAGCAGCTCTTTCTTCTGGTTTCATAGCCTAACCCTTTTTAGTGCCTAACAGCTTATTCTTTGCTACTCTTTCATCAATTAAAAATTTAATCTTGCCTGCACGCATTTGAGTCTAAGCATTACTATGTGCTTCCGTATTAATAGGAGCGTTTGCTTTAATTTCATAGATAGCATCATACTCGGTGCGATCGGTTCTATACTTTTTATATTCTCCATCGTCGTCGTTCTAAACACCAAAATCTGGGAAGAAATCATCTGTATCTGGATCTATCTAGGATTTAACCATATAGTCCATGAGACCAGCACCAAGGCCATTACCGTCAATAACCACGGTTTTAGCTTTAAACTGGTAAAATAGTTTCTTAATCTTAATTGCCTGATCTTCAAAGTGTTCGTCGTCCATTGTAAACATATTTACCAACGACTTAATTGCAGGTCCTTGCGGCTGTGGTGTAACTTTGAAAATACAGATAACAGTCTGACATTTCTTACGTCCAACGTCCACAGACAACACATAATACGCTCTATCGGATGACCGCCCAGACGCTTCATACTCTGGTTGAGATAATTTGCGATTACGGTCAAATACTTCACCATTGAAGAACGCGTCTTCTACAGTGCCACTCCAACGCGACTCATACTCTCTATCAAAAGAAGCCTCATTAAAGGTACCGTCTTGCTTTAGTTCTTGAACAAAGTTTTTACTCTGCAAGCCTACTAGAACAGGAATACGCCAAGTACCGCCCATAACGATTGCTTTCTCTGGATCAAGAACCATACGAATCAAGAGCTGAATGAGCTTATTATATGGGAAAGTATTCTTCCAGCCCGCGGTAGTGACATAAATCTGACTCTTGTTCAAGGTTTCTGCTTCTTGAACTGTGCCATCCATACACTCACGGTCAATGTTCATTAGAGGAATAAGAACTTCGTTCAAAATGGTGCCATCTACACCAACACATTCCTCAATTAGACCACCATGACGACGCTTACCACGAGAACTTTCTCTTGCAGCAACGTTATCAAAGTAAGAGCCATTCTTAAAGATATATTTACAATAGTCTTTACCTTCTTGGGTCTTGCCACGGCGCCAGTCGATTTCACGCTCGAATGCAGGAATCTTCTGGCAAATTTCTTGCACCTTTTCTTTCGCGATACCAGCAGCCTGTTCCTTACCACCAGAAGTAACAAACAATTTACTTCTTGGATATAGGATACATCTACACATCAATACCATGATTGATAGAAAAGATTTAGAATATGCACGAGGGAATACCATGTACACATACTTATATCGCATTGCCGCCCGCAAGAACACGCGTTGATAAAAGAAGAAATTAAGCTCTTTCTTTCTTTCAAAATCTCCGCCCGTCTGCAAAAAATCAACGAAAATATCTGGATATTCTCGCCAGAAGGCAATATATTGGCGCGCTACAGGAACAATCGCTCTAACGCGCTCTTCGGATAGGCCAATCTTTTTATTTTTATTAGAGAGGTTTAGTAAATCAGCTAGTGCCATTACCGCGCCTCCTCTAAATACTTCTTATCCTTCTCAGCTTCCTCTTGTTTCATGGCTTCAAATTCGTTATAATCTTCATCAGAAAGAACGTTATCTTCTGGATATTCGTAGATTTCACTATCATCTTCATCTCCGCCATCGACATCAATCTTTGCTTCACGCTCTTTATCTTGAGCAATAGCACGAACAGATGCATCGATCATATTACCAAGATTCATTTCTTCAGTAACAAGAGAACGAGTATAATGTTGAAGATCTTGTAGAACTTTATCTACCTTATCCATCGGTCCGTCGGTATAGTAACGAGGAATAAATCCCTCACGCTCACAAATTGTAACTAATTCGCCAATAGAGTCAACGAACTCACCAGATTCAGCTTTATTCTGCGCGGCTGTGAGTTTAGCGCTCTTCATCAAGCTATCATACATCTTGATCATCTTCTGCGCGCCATCGACATCGCCCGCATCCAACAACTAATTTGATTTAAGTGAAGTCTTACAAATCATAATTAGGGTATCTTTCATGCCAGCTCCTTGAATATCATAAGAAGCCATCATGTCATTATATAACTACTCTAATCGAACCCATTCTTCTGGACGATATCCTCGACCCCACTTTAATCTTAGCATTACTTTATCTTCTTCAGTAAGCTAATTTGAAAAGTCATCATCCTCCATAGAAGGATCATAGTATTCAGGAGTACCAACAGCTTCTTGTGGCTCAGTCAAAATCTTTGGCTTAGGCGGAGTTCTGTCAGTAGCGAGTTCATTCTCGATCTCTTCTCCTGTCATACCTTGTGCCTTCATCTGATTAATCTTGCGCAAGCGAGCCTCTTCCTCAAGAGCCTCAGTATCTTTCCAGCTGTATTGACTCCATTGCTTCAACTTCATCTTAGACAAATATCTACCTAAGATAGTTAAGCCAGTTACTTTTTCTGGGTTCTTAGCCCATTTTTCAAGAAGCGCATCCCACTCTTCTTTAATATAGGGGACATCAATCTCTTGAAGAATCCATTTAAAGGTTTCTGGATCCCAGTTATCTACATGCATGGTTAAACATTTCTTGCAAGTATCCATCTTTCCATCAGGAGGATACTTTTCTATGTTCTTAGAAGTATAGAACTCACTATCCTTCATAGTCTTTCCGCACTTCTTGCAAAAATGCTGTCCAGCCATAAGTATCAACCTCTTTTCTTATTACGACATTTCTTACAAATAGAATACCAATTATCTTTGCTTGTCTTATTCTTTGAAAAGAAGAGGTTATTGGCTGGCTTAATTTGCCCACACTTAGAACATTTTTTCATAGGATAGCCACGACGTGTATATTCCCAAATTAAGAAGTCTTCTTTTGCTTGCTCGGCAATGACTTTAGGGATTTTATTACGCCATAAGCTAGAAATATATTCTACACTATAAGTTTGATGGAATTCTTCATCTAATAGCTTCTAAATCTCGCTATTAGGCTTTCCATCAACCTTCCATTCAACAATTCTGTCATAGATAGGATAATCAGCAAGAGCCTTAGTACATAGTTTATCGAAATCTTGCATTAAATACCAAGTATCGCCATCAAACTGATCCCAGCTATCTTCTTTTAATTTTGTATAGTTGCACAAAACCGCAGATACGGTCTTTGTATCCATTAATGAAACACCCTTGACAACAATTTCAGAGCCTTTCAAATAACTCTTGTCTTCAAGTGGTGGTGTTACTCTAGAAGTCTTTGTTAATTTACACGAAACAATAGGCTGATAATAAGCCTGCTTAATGAGATATTGATCTTTTCGCATTTCAATTAACGCTTTCTTCATGGTAAAAGCGTCTTTACCAGAGGCGTGCTTCGCGGCAGCTTCCCAAGCGTTTATAGTATCTCGTAGTTGCTGTAAATAAGGAATTGTATCTAAATCTCTTTGAGTAATTTGAATCTTTGGTTGGAAAATAACATTTTTATCTTCATTAACTAAATTATAAATACCATCTTCGCCGTTCTCTAACTAACTAACAAGGCCTTCGAAAGAACATTCTCTCTTGTTAACCGTAGTCATACGGTTGTCAGTCAATATATTGCGTTCTTTTCGCTCTTGTTTTTCCATACAGAGAACAAGATAATTACCTAAAATTTCAAGATACGCTGGAGTGATGTCCGGCGTTTCTGCAATTATCTTTTCAACTAGCGCCTTACGCTCTTCTGGAGACTCTAGAGTATAATCTAATTTAATCATACTTTCATCTCCTTTATGCTTATATAATAACAAAAAAAAACCAGTTTGTCAAATCTGTTTGACCAATAAAATTTATTTTGTTATAATAATAATAGAAATAATAAGGAAGGGAAATTACTATGAACTTTTATGATATTCCAGAAGACGCCTTCCCGCAAGGAGCATAGTTCTTTCATCATGTAACTGTTGCATCAATAGCTATTGCTGATGATGTGTGGAGCATGGATTGTGATACTGTGTGGTATCTTGAAAGACTAATGGATCCTAAACCATTCGCATTATTTTGTTATCAAGAGGAAAGAGAATGCCTAAACGCAGATAACTTAGATATTCTTTTAATGACTGGGGAAGCCTCAGATCTATGCGATTGGGCACTTGAATACTATGAAGATTGCGTGATTGAGTTAGACCCAGATGGCACAATTACTTGTTATGGAGAGACTGACGACTATGATGATTAATAAGATTGGCGCGGCTATTTTCCACTATGAATTGGAATTTAATAAAGCTGCGGCGAGCCAAGGACTGATGAATCCATTCGAGGAAGAAGATGCCTTCTTTCGCGAACATATAAAGGGCGATCATGAGTGCTGGGGAATTGATTTGCAAGATCTGGAAAAATTAGATCGTGCTGAACTGCGCAAGCGAAAGACTGAATGGATTGCCAAGCGCAAGGAATATGTAACTCAAAAGCTATTTGAACAGTTCGGATATGATGTTGCGGCCAAGTATGCCGAGAAGGATTTAAATAGGCTGCCCTGCCCTGCTCTGGCGCAGATGGTCAGTGCAACTTTAATTGCAGCATATATTCTCAATGCCAGCAGACTTAAAAAGTCTACACACTATATTTAAGAATTAAGATAGATGCTTTATCTATCTTTGACCACCTCAAGTAAAAAGAAAGGAACCGCAAGTTTTATGGAACAGCTCATTATCTTACATTCCGACATGGGTATAGAAGAAGCCTCCGCAGTAATCCCATTTATTTCAGAAAGTTTCCTTATCGGCATGATTACAGACGCATGGCCAGAGAAGACTGGAGATTTCTATACTGTTAATTTTCGCGTCCCCGCAGACCTTTATGAAGAGTGGATTGAACATAATGGCGAGACAAAGGCGTATAGTACACATAATTTTAGAACTATAATGCGTAATATTGAACGTCTTGGTTTGACTTCTCGTGTAGATTATTTTTCTGTTAAAACAAATAAAGAACCGCGTGGTATATGTTTTAAGCCTATGCCTGAGGAGATAACTAGTGAGATTATAAAAGATGCTCCAGTTCGTGCATTATGTTCGTTTATAAGAAAATGAGAAAGCCTCCACAAATGCCACGATGGTATTGGCTAGATACCGACGGATGCTGGTTCTGCAAGAATAGAAATGCTTGTAGTAATTGTTCTATTGTTAAGCGTTATAGAAAGAAGTATTTTACTAAAAAGGAGAAGGGAAAACGTTGAATAGTGAAGTATTAGAGAGAATAAATGATGGTAGTGCCACTATTGATGATTATGTAGAATTTTTCGCTACCTTCGGAGTAACATTATATAAAGCAGATGGCACTTTTAAGACAGTTGGAGAGATCTTTAAAGAGGCTAGCGAGAGAAAAAGAGGTTCGTGAGAATCTCTTTTTTCGTGTTCTGAAATTGAAAATGGTTTTCGAGATTTTAGTTGCGTGGGAGAACGAATAGACGAAAAATTTCCAGCTTTTTCCCGAAATACACGCCCCGGGTAGTAGGCGCTTCACTCTGCTAAAGCGTGACAGTCAAAGACCCACCCCTACTTTAGTACGCTAAAGTCTTGCTATGTGTTATTATGTATACGCGCGCGAAAAGAGAATTAGTCAAGTTGCACAATGGGATCGCCTTGTGTTTGTGCAAAACGCTGAACCGCAGAAAAATGCAAAAAAGACGTTGACAAACCACTTGCAAGGTAGTATCATGTAATCACAGGCAAGGGAACAAACACCTTGCAAGACACGCTGAAAAAAAATAAAAAAAAGTCTTGACAAGCAAGACAAGGCGTGATACAATAAAGACACAAACAAAGAGAACACAAAAACAGTTAGACAAAAGAAAGTGAGTGTTTCGTATGATGACAAAGGTAGAAATGGCACGCAAGCTGGCTCGTATCCGCAAATTGCAGAACGACATGGACAGTATCAAGCGTGAGCTTGACAGCCTCAAAAACGAGGTCAAGGAAGATATGGCAACGAGCGGAGAACACAAGATTGAAGCAGGCGGTTGCATTGCAACCTATCAGGAAGTCACCTCTAAGCGCTTCAATAGCTCGCTGCTCAAAGCAGAGTACAAGGCAATCTATGACAAGTACACCACAGAGAGCACAACAGCACGACTGATCGTTAAGTAACAACAACCTGCCTTATAATAAACAAAGAAAGAGGTATATAATATGTATGTAAAGTATTTCACTAACGATATGTTTAACAAAGCTGACTTCTGTGCGCTCTGTCAGGAATATGGTATCTTTGCTATCCCTTGCGAGGGCGGCATCTACCTTGACCGCACGCAGTTCAATAGCTTGCCGGGCGGCAAGATGCCGCACTGGCTGTGGATGAATAAGGAATACATCAATAGCGAGTACCATACTCGCAAGGCAACCGCAGAGGAGATTGACGCTCTGTAAAGAGCGTCAATCATAGCAAGAGATAGGAGGACTATACCATGTATGAAGTAAAGGTACTTGGCGCGTTCCGCGCTCTGAAAATCACTGATGACCTGCATAACGCTCTTGCACTCTTAAAGCGCTATGCTATGCAGTTCAATAACAACGCTATGTTAGGTATTGTAGATACCACGACTGGCGAGCTACTGACCTATACGGCATAATAAGAGAGGAGATATAACCATGATGAAAGCAATTAGAAGCATAACGCGCGTTGCAATGCTGCTTTGCGCACTCTGGCTGCTCGCGAGCTGGGCAGAGGTTGTATGTAAGAACACGCAGGTTGAACCGCAGTACAATAACCATAACGCTTTTGTTCTGCTAACTCAGCAAGAGGAAATGAAAAGCAGTGCGGAGATGGCAGGTAGTCCGCTCCGACTTGCTGAGGGCGTGGTAACTCATATCGACGGTAACACGCTGACCATAGTCACCATAGAGGATGGTGAGGAATGGCTGGCTGAGGCTGTTGATGGCACAGAGTTCGCAGTGAATGACCGACTGACCGTAGAGTTTGACACACTGGGCGATAGCGACCTGTATAACGATGAGATTGTAAACTTCTGGTAAGAGCATAGGGGCGGAGAAATCCGCCCTTTATTTTTGTGCCATATGCCATACTCATGCGTGGGCGGCCCGCGCTCGGCGCGTAGTGCTTGGCGCGGGCCGAGTTTTGGGCGTATACAAGTTGCACAAATTTCAAAGCCAAAATTCTACATGGGCAATCTGCATAAAAATTCCCATAATATTTTGTGCAATTTGACTATTGAAATCCGCTATGCCCTGTGCTATAATATAATTGTTCCAAGGGAACGGGCACCAAACACCGGAAAGGGAGTATTCAGATGAGCAAGTTCGACGACTACTACAACAAGTTTATGGGTATGTATAAGGCGCGTATCATCGCCGAAGGTCAGTTCCAGAACATTTGGGCGGATACCGAAGGCACAACCAAGGAACTTATGAAATGGAATAAGGTGCTGTTGGCTCGAACGCTTGCGGATCGCATGGCGCGGAGGGAGCTTCGGGGCTACTAAGCCCCAGCTCCATGGAGGATTATAAAATGACTTTAAGAGAAATTAAAGCAATAAAGGGCGACAATATCTGGTATAGCAATAAGATTTATGTGGTCAGTGATAACACATGGGACGCCTACCGCCGAGATAAGAAAGGTAGATTGAGATTAGGCTACGATGTAGTCAAGGAAGAAAAGATATTGGATTTAGAGGTGGTTAATCTCGGAGCGCAAGATAACAAACTGATAATTTTCATCAACGACTAACAACAAGAAAGGAAGAATATAAGATGACTTTAGCAATGGTTAAGAGCGTACTCGGTGAGGTAGATGCCATGACGATGTTTGACTATGACAGTAACATAGAGGTTGTCAACTACGAAACTGGCGCACATTACCGCAGAGCAGACGATGGCATAATGATTTTGGGTGGTGACCCGATCAAGGCAGATGAGAATTTCGTACTGAGTTTGCCGGTGGTTTGCATTGAGCCTGCTGCGGATAGTGTCTTGATTATCTATGTACGAGATTAAAACCAATAGAGAGAAGTTACTTGCTGGGTAGCTTCTCTCTTGCTTTTTGTGAAAAATTTTGATATAATTATTATAGAAAAAAGGAGAAAGGAGAATTTTCTAATGACATTAGAAGTGCTGAAAGCGCTGGCTGTCATTCTGGAGTTCTGCATGAACCAAGATTCTTGCAAGAATTGTCCGATGTCCCAGTTCTGTGGAAAAATGCCATCTGAATGGTAATTTAATTCCTTTCGACAAAGTCGACGACTCCCGTCTGGAGTCGATTTTCCGCACAGCTAGGTCTATAGAAATAAAAAACCAAAATGGCTGAATCTACTTACTCTCGCAAATTAGATGCAATGGGTCGAATTATGATTCCGGTTCGGCTTCGCGATCAGCTCGGTCTAGTCACTGGAAGAGAATACTCATTCGAAGTTAGACAAATCAACGGTCGCAATTACATCTGTATTGATTGTGGTGCAAACACCGAGCTTGAAGAAGCTATGAAATTGGTGCAAAAAGCAGGACTTAAAATTGTACAAAATGACGATTGACAAGCAAACCTTTTCATGATATACTTAATACAACAAAAGGAGAAAGGAAGTCGTTATTTATGTATGAATTTGAAGTCTTGTTAAAAAATGGTGAAACCACGTTTGTGTATGGTTATTCCGAAGCAGATTTCCGCAAGCGTGCAATCCGCAAGGGGCACGCAGACTTTCTTGACCAGATCGAAAAAGTTCTTGGCTGGGAATATGTGGGTTAACCAAATGACCTCCCGAAATGGGAGGTTTTTCCTTGTCAAATTATACAATGCCCTCGGCCGGCCGCACACAGACGTCGCGGCCGGAGTTTCTGTCAATAGACAATTTGCACAATTTTCATCTCGCATTTTTGTTACATGTGACGAAAAAAATTATCCCAAAACCCCTTGACTTCCTTTGTAGACTATGGTATACTTGTATCATCAAAAGAGAGCAAGGAGATTTGAAAAATGATTAACATTCGCACGATCCGCAAGTTAGCTGAAAATGATGGTTTAACCTTAAAGAATGGAAAGATTATCCGCTATAAGACTGGTTGGCAGGTTGCTACTGAGGGCGTTATATGCCATACTCCGCAAGATGCAATTAAAGCGATTAAGGCATACGGCGGAAACTGCGGCGTTTGGCTTGAAAATGGTATCTACTACGTTGATAAGAGCCATAGAGTAAACACCAAGAAAGTCGCATTGGAGATTGGTAAAGAGTGCGCGCAGATTAGCGTATATGGTTGGGCACGCGGAAATCTTGCCTATTGCTAAAATAAGAAAGGAATAATCAATATGAAACATTTTCATTGTCCTGTAAATGGCTGGGATTGCCCTTACTACAAAGACAGCGCAAACCTTGAAGGAAAGGAAGAGCATTGTCTTTGCACTCTGGAAAATCCGATGGATGATTGCGATGATTTCTTTAGTATGTGGAGCGGCTGCGAACCTGATGAATACACGGACGATTAAATGGAGAGAATATTCTCTCCATTTTTTAGTTATTTTGACTATTGACAAGTAAGAATTCGCCCGGTCGTGGTTGGCTGCCACGACCGGAATTTCGCGTCAATATGCAATCTGCACAATTTTTGGATCAGCGATTTGTGCAAAACGACGAAAACTTTTTTCCCGAAACCGCTTGACAGATCGGCGCTATGGTGGTATACTATATACAGAAACAAGGGAAAGAGGTAATCAAGATGAAATACAATCTCTGGAAATCCACCTACACGAACGATGTCTACGAGATGCCTACTGACTGGTTTCCTAATTTTGGAGGTTGGGAACTTATCGGGACTATTGAAAAATAAGTCTTGACAAGCTCCATAGAGTATGATATAATCAATATAGAAAACAAGAGAAGAGGTCATAGAAATGAACATGAATGAATTTGCAAATAAGCTGAGCGAATGGATTGACCTGCATGGTCAGAGCAAAGAAAGTCTGAACGACTTCGTAAACTTTAACGCGACTTCCTACGAGGAGTATAACGCGATGTGGGCAATCATTGACGATATGTTTAAGGAGGACTAACAACATGATGATTATGATTATCGTTCTGGCTGCTATAATGGCAGCGCAGTTCGGTTGGGCAGTTGATAAGGAACTGCCCGGCATAACGATCCTGTTTGGTGTAGAGCTGATTTTGTTCGCTCTCATTATGCGCGGTGTTCAGTTTTAAGGAGGGTAGAACATGAGAATAACGCAGAGATACCACGTTGAATATAGTGGAAAAGACCCATGGGGCGAACGTTATAGCAGCTGTACTAGTTTCGATAATGAAGCAAAAGCAGATGCTTATATCGAAAAGCTAAAAGCAGATGAATGTATTTCCTACATTTCTAAAACTGTTACTACAAGTTATATCATTCGTTAATTGGAGGTGTAAAGATGAATTATCTGGTAATCGCGGTTTTGGCAATTATTGCATGGCAGTTGGTAGTAACTATTGTGTGCTTTGTCACTGATGAGGATGAAGATATTGTCATGCGGACGGCTATTGGTTTTTGGCTTTTGCCGATTGCACTTGTTGACATTGTTTATAAATGTGTTTCTCTGATGGTCGGTCGGCATTACAATCTTTATCAGTTCTTTGGAGTGGTAGAAGGACAGTCCACATATCTCAACGGTTGGTGTCATAATTTTTATATGACCCCTAAAACCGCAAGCAAATTCGCAAGACTGTACGGAAAAGACGAAGATGTCAAAGAAAACTATTCTATCCGACTTTTACGAGAAGGTAAAGAATTTAAATCCGCACCTTACAAACAGGAGATTTTAACTGACCAGAAACTGGAACAGGGATTTAGCGGTTATTCTGCGAACTGGCTCAAAAAATTTCTGGATAGGTCTTGACAGATCAAGCCCTTTGTGATATAATAAAACCATCAAGAGAGAAAGGATTTGATAATATGAAAACTTACAAAGCAAACCAGCGCGATACCATTCAGACCATTGTCAAAGCGATAACATTAGCAACGCACGATGCCAACATCAGAACCAATATGAGGGTCGCGGCTATGGGTAAAGGGGTGATTATTCTCCCCGATACCGGCAACGACATAACCGAGAAAGAGGTGCTGAAAGCGCTCGGCATTTCTAAAACTTCTAACAGCCGTTACACCTCTATCAAGGTAAATACTGCCGGACAGCCGCAGGAGATTGAAAAGACCAGAGTTGATATTTACTGGGATGGAATGACTAAGAAGTGGTTACTCACTCCGGAACAGCTCCGTCTGTTGCAGGCTCTTGATGATGCGGGTTTCTTAGACTCTGAACTGACCTATTCGATTAATGAAGCAGACTACGAAGAAGTTTAAAAGAAAACGCCCGAAAGGGCGTTTTCTTTGTGCATTTTGACGAAGTTTCCTTTAACTTCGGCGGCGCGTTGTGGGTCACCACGCGCCGAATTTTTAACAAGAGTAAAGTTCACTAATTTTTGATCCGAATATTTGTGCAAGTTGACGAAGATTATTTTCCTAAAAGGCTTGACCGTGAGCGCGTGAGGCGGTATAATTAGTACATCAAAAGGAGGTAAGACCTATGATTTTTCCAACAACTCACTCGCAGTATGAAGATGAATTTAATCTGTCTAATAAGCGCAACGTCCGCAACACTCCGCGCCGTACTTATAATTGCGGTGGTTTTGCCCTTGGCTGTTTTTCGTGGTACTGTCCGCGTGAAGATTTCTTCAACTATAATTTTCGCAGTTACGCAGAAGCCCTCTCTAAGACGATGTATTCCGTTAGGTGTATGCTCGCAGATTTCGCAGACCTGCGCGTTATTTCTTCTCTTGATGAAGTAGAAGAAAATGAATACCCGATTTTGTTCCGTCATTCCTCTGATGGTGATTTCCACTATGTAAAGCGCGGAAAGAATGGCGTATGGTATCACAAGCGCGGAGCAAGCATCGAAATCGAGGTCATGCAGAAAGAGAAGATTTTTGACAGATGGTGTAACCGCTACGATGGCCCGATTATTATGTTCGCTAAAAAAGTTTCGGCTAAGTAAAATTGCCTATTGACAATTTATCATTTTTTTGATATAATAATTATAGAAAGTGAGATGATAGTAAATGAATTTGTTAATTATTTTTATTGCGCTCTCGATCGTCAATGTGGTATTTTCTACCATCAAGAGCATTGTAACCATCAAGTCTGGCCCGTGGGTGGCAAGCATTGTTTCCGCTCTCTATTATGGTTATTACAACATCGTTCTGATTTACACTGTCGCAGATTTCCCTCTGTGGCAGAAGGTTGCGGTAACTGCGGGGTGTAACCTTGTGGGAGTATTCATCGTGAAGTATGGCGAACAGAAAGCAAGGAAAGACAAGCTCTGGAAAGTAGAACTTACAGTTCCTACCAAGTACAAGGACGCTATTGATTTTGACTTGCACGATGTTCCGCATTCTTACATTGAGTTAAGCGACAAGCACACGCTGTTTAACTTCTACTGTGCTACGCAGGTAGACAGCGCAAAAGTCAAGGCTATCGCTGATGACTATGAAGCAAAATATTTTGTTGCGGAAAGCAAAAATCTTTAAGACAGGGGTTGACAAGCAACAAGGTTTGTGGTATACTTTAGATACAGTAAAGGAAAGGACTTGATACAATGAAAGTTATCCGTAATGTTGAAAAAAAAGAAAAGTTTTGTGCGATATGTCCCGGCACGGTCTTCATGGCCGGGAGCATTCCCTACATGAAAGTTGATGGTATCGCTACTTGTGAGGAAGGGACATTTAATGCGGTGACATTGGAAACCGGTGAATTTGTGCGGTTCGGTGGTGAAGATCTGGTTCGCCCGAGCTATGATGCTGAATTGCTCATTCCGTAAAAGAAAGGAAGTAATAAGATGAAAGAAAAGCTGTTAGACATTGCTGAATGGTACGATTGCTTTAATCAGCATCCCGAGGTGACTTTTTTCAGTCCCTCGGCGGTACGTCGCAACTGGCGCAAGGGTGGTGCAAAGCACAAAGCATGGATTGCTCTTGCAATACTCATTCTTTGCTCTGTAAGACTTTTTCAGTGGGTTGTTTATCTCGTTACCCTGCCGATGGCATTTATCAACGAATGGGCGCGTAATCTCATGGATTAACAAACCACAAGGTTTATGGTACAATAACAATGTTCCAAGAGAACAAGAAAAATAAGAAAGAGGTACTTAAATTATGATGAACGAAAAGAACAAGATGGAGTGCAACGACCTGCTGAAATTCCATGAGTTGACACGATCTCTTGATGCCAATGCCGCGGACGCCGCTATGCTGGCAACCCTTGTCCAGATGGCTCATGAGGGGAAAGATGAGATGGCGATGTATATGCTTCATAAGCTCAAGCCGGAAAGTGACATTGACGAACTGCTTAACGCATTGTTCGACTAAGGAATAAAACCTCGGTGGAGAAATCCACCGAGGTTCTTTTGTGCAATTTTCACAAGCTCTTTAGCGGTCCGCGCACGCTCGGCGCGGACCGAATTTTTGTCAATACACAAGTTGCACAATTTTTTCCCTGCGATTTTGTGTAGTTTGACGAAGAAACTTTTTCCCGAAATTATTGACAACAACCACCCTATCTGCTATAATAATACTTGTCAGGAGGGAGTAGCCCAAGAAATCCAAGGGCGCGCGACCTTGAGAAAGTAGAGGAAGAAAACAGATTGAGTAGGCTCAACTACAAGTCGCAATTGTGGGGATTAAGCCGAAAAAAGTTTGCGAAACCTCTTGACACCAAGCACACAATGTGCTATAATAATTACAGAAAGCAATAGAGAGGACTTGATAAAATGGAAAAGATTGACAAGCGCAGACACTATGTTTTGGTAGTAGATACCGAAACCGCAAACACTATTCAGGACGGCGATAAGCTCGATATGTCAAACGTTCTGGTATATGACTGCGGTTGGGCGGTAGTTGATACAAAGGGCAACATCTACGAAACCGCAAGTTTCGTAAACCGTGACATTTTCTGTGACGAGCGCGACCTCATGCGTTCCGCTTATTACAACTGGAAAATTCCGCGCTATATCGAGGAAATCGCAAGCGGTCAGCGCAAGATGGCAAGCACTTACGAAATCCGTAAGGCTATGCTCGACACGATCGAGAAGTACGGTATTAAGGAAGTGGCCGCGCATAACGCACGCTTTGATTATAACGCTCTGAATGTCACTCAGCGTTATACAACTTCCAGTCGTTTCCGCTACTGGTTTCCGTTTGACAGCGTGGAAATCTGGGACACTATGAAGATGGCACAAGATGTTATCTGCAAAATGCCCACCTATAAGAAGTTCTGCCAAGAAAACGGCTATCTGCTGAAAAATGGCGCGGTACGCAAGACCGCTGAAATCCTGTGGCGGTTCATTTCTGGTGATAACAAGTTTGAGGAAAGTCACACCGGACTTGAAGATGTGCTGATTGAAACTCAAATCATGTGGTACTGTTTCCGACAGCACAAGCCCATGCGAAAGGCTCTTTTTGAGAACAAGAGAGAATATCCGCCCATGACAGACTTTCAGCGAGAGCTTTCCGCAAGCCTGCGAGAAATGCCGGTAATCAGGTTCGGGGAGATTTAATCTCCCCAATCTTGAAAAAAGGGGTTGACAAACAAGCGTAAATCTGCTATAATTAGTATATCAAAAGAAGAAAGGACTTGAAAGAATGAAAATGATTTGCTTTGATATGGACGGAACGATTGCTGACCTGTATGCTGTTCCCCACTGGCTCGACAAGCTGCGGGCGGAAGATGCTTCACCCTACGAGGAAGCTGCTCCCATGTGGGACATGGTAAAACTGCGCGAGGTGCTTTTGAAGTTGAGCGCAAACGGCTATGAAATCCGCGTGATTAGTTGGCTCAGCAAGAACAGCACCGAGGAGTACAAGACGGCAGTTCGCAAGGCGAAAAAGTCGTGGTTGGAAAAGTACGACTTCCCTGCTGAAAAGTGCCACTTTGTAGCCTATGGCACTACTAAAGCCGACTGTATCCGCCGAATTGTAGACGCTCCTGCAATCCTCATTGATGACAACAAAAAGGTGCGTGATGGTTGGCACATGGGCGAAACGATTAACCCGATGGATGTTGACCTGCTGGAAGTTCTTTCCTCTCTTGTTTGAGAGGAAAGAACACGCTGAAAGGAGAATAAAATGATAACTAAAAGACTTGACGTGTCGGCTCTGAATGAGGATGGGCATCGCGATTGCATGATGATTGTGGATCGCATGGGATGGTGCTATGACTACATCGGCGAAGGTGTCTATCTGGTAAATGTTCCCATTGAGGACGAGAGCCTGTTCTATTTTCTTGATAACTGCTTTTGATTGGAGGGAAGAATAAAATGGAAAAGACTATTGCCCAGAGAATGAAAGAATTAGCAGATGAAATGTTACAGCTTTCGGCAGACATGGCGCGTTTGTCGTACAGTGTTTTAGACAACGAAGACCGTGACGCTATCCAAGCGTTAAGTGACAAATTATTCCATGAGCAGTCAGAAATGCGTTATGAAGATTACTGGACTGTTCAAGATATTTTTAATGAATAAATAAAAATAGGCGAGAAATCGCCTATTTTTTTTTCTTGCTCAAATGCGGAATACCCTCTTGACTTTAGCGGCCCGCTGACAACCGCAGCGGGCCGAATTTTCATTATACACCCTCGGCACAAAAAAATCAATGCACTTTTTGCACAAAAAACGATCCGCTTTTTCTCCCGATTTTGTGGGATCTGACGAACGAAAGTTCTTGACTTTCGCGGTCACAGGCGTTATAATTAGTATAGAAAGTGAGAGAGGGAACGCCGAAAGGCTTCCGAAAAAAGTTCAAAAAACCTCTTGACAAGCTCCCTCAAAAGTGCTATAATAGAAGTACAAAGAGGGAACAACACCTCGGTATCAAACTTCAGTGAGTTTGAAAAGAAGTTCAAAAAACCTCTTGACAAACCGCCGAAAGTATGATATAATAAATACATCAAAAGGGACAAGGACAGTCCGAAAAACCAGAAAGGAAGTTATTTATGAACAAGACTCGTATTACCAAGGCTATGCGCTTCGAGGACATTAAGGCTCTGCTGAACGGCGAAACCGTTACCTATGGCACGACCGTAGAGCAGGCGGTCGAGTTTATCGACAAGGAGATGGGTCTGCTTGCCCGCAAGAACAGCGGTGACAAGAAGCCCACTAAGACCCAGCAGGAGAACGAGAAGTATAAGGTTCTCATCTGTGACTTCCTGGCTAACAAGCCGGAAGAGAAGAAGGGTTACACCTGCACGGAGGTTATCAAGCTCATTCCGGAGCTGAATGACTTCAACACTCAGAAGATTGCACCCCTCATGCGCCAGCTCGAAAATGCCGGTAAGGTAGCACGCGAGGAAGTCAAGGGCAAGACCCTGTTCCACCTCGCCTAAGTCCCTCATAGGGTGGGGCGTAAAAACCCCACCCACCCTTTAAGAAAGGAAGTGTTATTATAGCACAGCGTATCAGCGATGCAGAACGCCTTGAGCGTATCAAGGCAGTATTTCCCGATGAAGCAGAAGCGCAGGATATTCTTGCATATGACAAAGCGGTTGAAGCAGGCGAAAAGACGGAATACGATTTACCGCCCGATAAGCTGAAAGCTGCTCAGAAGTTCGCCCATGCAGGTACGCGCAAAGCGCCGACTGTTTACAAGTTTAACAAGCGTGAGCGCAAGCCTAACGCGACTAAGGGCGGATTGATTGCAGAGCTTGCGGACTTCATGGAAAAGGGTAGCAACTTTAGCGTTACTGACCT
>ERZ857629.956-NODE-956-length-35433-cov-4.688281_pt1 | contig 35433 bp, 31 predicted proteins | sample MGYA00519700_ERZ857629 | MGnify/ENA primary metagenome ERZ857629 (study PRJEB31778, sample SAMEA3449351) | human gut metagenome | biome: human gut; feature: human-associated habitat; material: faeces | place: United Kingdom | collected 2010/2012 ... | reverse complement strand
TTTGTTTTGTAGGCTGCTGACAAGTTTTTCGACATTTTCCTGGTCCACACTTTCAGTTATGGCAAATCATGATTGCCATAACTTTTTCTATTTTTCAGTTTTATAAGCGTCTCTGACACCATCAAGTTTTTTGCTGCCAATACGTGCATGGAACTGAGGATCTTTTGGGATATCTGGATTGATACCTAAATCCTGAGGAGCAAGACACGCCAATACCTGCATCGGAATGATATATTCCCATGGAGAGAAGAGAGGATCTTCTGTGAACGGAACGATACAATCCTTATTAGTTGGTGCATCTACACCTTCTGGTGAAGCAATTAAGTAATTATGTGGTGTCCACTCTTTAAGGATTTCAATAAGTTTTAAAGTACGAGGTTTATAGTCACCTTTAGAGCCTAAATAGAAGATATGTGCACTTTCAGTGATAGAGTTATAAATGCCATGGAAGAATTCTTCAATATCATAGCCTGTTACACCCTGTCTTACTGTTTCAAGTACTTTTAATGCACCTTCTAAAACATCAGCATAGTTTCCATCATAGCCTACTACAATAATTCTTTTAGCCGGTAAGAATTCATCTTTAATTCTTCCATACCATTCTGTTGCTGCATTTACAATGTTTGGCATATTACCAATAACTTTAAACATTCTTTCTTTGTAACCTTCAAATGACTCTTCAGAAAGAATACCTTTTGCGATAGCCCATTCTGAAAGCATCATCATTAAAGTAACAGTAGTACCAGCATAGCCTTTAGTCTTGGCACCACATTTTTCATTACCCACTTCAATTCTTGTCTTAGTTGTTGCATGATCAAATACAAGCGCAGTAGGATTTTCTGATACTGCCGCAGTATAGAGTCCCTGTGTTGTAGCGGCATCTAAACCTTCTACAGTAGATAAACTCTGTCCACCCTGTGACATGCCAATAACCAAAGTCTTCTTATTAAAGACTTTTTCACTTCTATGGAACTGTGTAGGATACATGCAGAACACTTTAAGGTTTAATACTTCTTCTAAATAGTTCTTTGCTGAAAGTCCCGCATGATATGAAGTACCTGATCCAATAACATAAATCTGTTCAATATCTTTATCTTTGAATTCTTCTACGAATTCATGAGTAATTTCTTTTCTGTTATCAATAATATGTGTTAACACTTCCGGTGTTTCACATATATAGTTATACATATTTGAAGCCATTTTATAAAATACCAAAGAAAGAGCAAACAATACCAAGAATTAAAATACCCCAAAGTAAAGTTGTACTCTTCATTCCTTTCTCTAATAAAGTATAAATAATAAAAGTAAATCCTAGAGGTAGGAAGCCTTTAATAATACCATCAAAGATTTCCTGTAATACGATTTTTGTACCATTTAAATGGAATACGAATGGCGTAGAAATAGATACCATAGAAGCACACATAGAACCAACAACTAGTAAACCAAGTACCTTAGCCGCTTCAGTTAATACCGCAACTACGCCACCTTCATTCATACTTGCTAAGAAGCCAACACCACTCTTATAACCCATCTTTAATCCATAATAACGAACAAGAAAATGAGGAATGTTATAAATAAGTAAGAATAGAATAGCACCTAAGATACTTCCCTTAGCCGCTAAGCTTGTACCAATACCAGCACCAATGATTCTGAATGTTCCCCAGAAGAATGAATCACCAATACCAGCAAGAGGACCCATTAAAGCAGTCTTAACAGCGTTGATTGATTCTTCATCTACTTCTTCACCATTATCTTTAGCTTTCTTGAACTTCTCTTCCATTGCGATAGACGCACCCGCAATAAAACTAACGACTGCAGGAGTTGTATTAAAGATAGCTAAATGTCTCTTTAAAGCATCCGAAATATCTTTCTTATCTGTATAAAGCTTCTTTAAAGCGGGAACCATCATATAAGCGAAGCCTACGTTCTGCATTCTTTCAAAACAGAAACAAGCCTGTAACGGGAATGTACGCCAGAATGTTTTCTTATACACATCAGGTGTCATCACTGTACCCTGAGTGTTCAATTCTTTGTTTTCCATTATAATTCGCCTCCTAGATCATCAGATAATTCATCTGTTTCAACTTCAACAGCCACATTATTTTTTCTATTTGAGATTGTATACTGATAAATTGTATATGCGATAGCTGCACCGATAACGGCAGTACCTACAGTGTTCACTGAAAGTAAGGCTGTTAAGGCCCAGCCAATGAAGAAGAATGCTGCATTCTTCTTATCAAATAATAACTGCATAAGAATTGCGATACCTAGTGCAGGAAGCATACCACTTGCTGCATTTAAACCATTTGTTACAAACTTTGGAATCATCTTTACAAATGTGCTAATTACAGATGAACCTAAGTATGCACCTAAGAATACAAGTAAGAAGTAAGCAATAAAGAATAGGAATGCCCCACCCCATAGAGCTCTGTCAATACCACCAAAATCTGCTTCTTCAGCTGCTTTATCAGCCATATGAATAAAGAAGCCGTTTGCTGTTCTTACAAGAATACCAACAACCTGTCCTAAAGAAGCAATTGGTAATGCAAGTGCAACCGCTGCAGAAACATCGAGTTTAGAAACAATCGCAAATGCTGTTGCTAAGATTGCACCAGACACTGTATCTGGAGGTGTAGCAGAACCGATACCTACAACACCCATCATAATTAATTCTAATGAACCACCAACAATAATACCTGTTGTAAAATCACCTAAGATCAAACCTACGAGTGGGCCTAATACTAATGGACGGTCAATCATCCATATTCCGCCAACTCTACTATCCCAAATTCCAATACCACCTAGTAAACCAAGTAGTAATGCTTGTACTATACTCATAAGGTTACCCCTTTCTATTTATTAAAGTTTCTTCTAATTTCTTCAGTACTTAATGCTTTTGATGTAGGAACTGCCTGCATGAATACATGGAATCCATCATTTTCAAGTTCATCCATAACTTCAATATCATGTGCACTCATATATGAGTTCATTTCAATATTTTTCTTTCCTTCACCATTTCTTAAACCACCAAGAAGGATATCCTTGATTTCTGTACCTGTCTTTTCACAGACAAACTTAGCATCATCTAAGTCTTTAGTAATAACAAGAATTCTTCTTGAGGCATGTTTAGGATTATTAATAACATTTACAGCGCCCTGTAAAGATTTCATTGAAAGTGTTACACCTGCAGGAGTTGCAAGTTTGAATGCAACCTGCATATTCTTATCTGTAATAAGATGATCATTCGCAACTAAGATTACGTCTACCTTATAATGACGTGTCCAAGCTACTGCTACCTGTCCATGTAATAATCTGTCATCTACTCTTAATACCTGAATCATTGTCATATCCTCCTTTATAAATCACCATCATCAGTGATTTCATCCATTGTGTTAAACATATCTTCTACGAGATACATTCCATTTTTAGTTTCTTCAATCGCTTCATTAATAACTCTTCTGTTATTTTCTTTATCTGAAGTAAGATTTAAGAAAGATAAGCTCATGACAAGTCCAAGATTCATACCTGTCACAACATAAATATTATCTCTCTTTTCAATTTGCTTAATTGCAGTCTGAGTTGTGCTTCCCCCTGGAATATCAGTTACGATAATAATAGGTTCCTGAGTTTCAAAGGAATCAATAAGATTATCAAGGCTGTCTTCTATTTCCTGCACTGGCTGATCAAGCAAAACATTAAGTGTCTTGAATTGATGGCTGCCAATAATAAGCTGACAGGAATCAGCTACACCATTTGCGAGTTTTCCGTGTGAGAAGAGAATCATGTTTGTCATGTAAATCACCTATCCTTCTTTTAAATAACTATTCATCTTGAAATGGAACTGAGGGTCACTCGGAATATTACAATCAATTCCTAAGTCTAATGAAAGTTTTCTAGCAAGAACCTGCATTGGAATAATGTATTGTAATACTGCAAATTCTTCATCATCTGTAAATGGGAATACTAAATCCTTAGGATTATTTGTATTCTCATGTGTAATTAAGAAATTATGACTATGTCTTTCTTCCTCAAAGTAACGTTTTAAACGTAAGATTCTGTCGTAGTACTGACCTTTAGAACATACATAAAGCATATATGTGTTTTCATCAATACAGTGATAGATACCATGCATGAATTCTTCTAATTCAAATCCCTGTACACTATATCTCACTGCTTCGCAGATTTTTAATGTACCTTCCATCATATCAGCAAGACAATTATCATAACCAATAACATATAAGCGACGGCACTTGAGTAAATCTTCCTTATTGTTTAAGTACCAGTTGCTTGCAGCTTCCGCAATATCTGGAATCGCATCTGCTGCCGCCTGCATTCTATTTAGATAATCTTCAAATTCTTCCTGAGTAATCTTTCCCTGTTTTAAGGCTACCTTTAATGCAAAAATCATAAAAGTAACAATAGAACCAATATATCCCTTTGTTTTTGGTCCTGCTTTTTCTTCACCGATTTCAACATAGAGTTTAACATCTCCATGATGTTCTACTGGTCTGCCTCTTTCTGCAGTCATCGCAATTGTACCGAATCCACATTCCTTAGCTTTATCTAGCCCAGCAATAGTAGAAGCTGACATGCCTGCATGAGAGAGTCCCATAACCAATGTTTTTTTGTTGAAAATCTGTTCATCCTTAAATACAATAGGATATGAAGCAAATACTTTCATCTTTAGTACTTTTTCCATTAATCTCTTGGCAGCTAATGCAGAATGATAAGATGTACCAGATCCTATCACATAGATCTGCTCATAGTCGCCTTCGAAGAAGTACTCTACAGCATCATGAAAGATTTCTTCGTGGTTAGAAATGATATTTCTAACCGCTTTTTTTGATTCCAGAATATATTGATACATATCTCCGTAATCCTTACTCATTTGTATACGCCTCCTTTTCTTTGTATATACATTTTAATATACATATATACATTTTGTCAATGGGGTGGAATACATTTTTTTATGTATTCAATAAATAATTTATCACTATACGAAATGTATGCGGTCGTCATTTTATATAAAGCGTTTTCATTAAATATGCAAAAAAATGTATATACGTTAGTACTTTAACGTATATACATCTCTTACAACAAATAATTCTCTATTACCTCAGCACATCCATCATGATCATTATCCGATACAATTACATCACTGATTTCTTTAATACTCTCTTTCGCATTCCCCATTGCAACAGATAATCCTGCAACCTCTAATGCTTCCTTATCATTATCTGCATCACCTACTACTATAGTCTCTTCAATAGAAATACCTAAATGATGACATAATTGTTTTAATCCAGTTCCCTTATCTACACCTTTCGCATTCATTTCTAAACCTGTTGCTTCTGAATCTTTCATCTCCAATTCAAGTCCTGCTTCTTTAATTGCTTTTCTTGTATGATCTCTTGCAGCTTTTGAGTGATGATAGATGTTAAGCTTATGTACTGAATAAGGATTACCTACATAATAGTCATAAATGTTATCTATTTTAGTAGTGACTTCTTCATACATTGGCTGGTAGACACCCATATAATAATCATTCATATGTGGTACTTTGTCTTTTTCTACGACAGATGTAATTCCCATTAAATGAACCATCTCATCTGTTTCCTTGCCAATTTGAATCAATGTTTTGACTTTTTCTTCACTTAATGGTGATTCATAGATACTTCTTTCTTCTTCATAATCATAGACAAGTGCACCGCTGACACAATTCACATAGCGTAGTCTTGGTAGCACTTCTCTATATTCCTTAAGTTCTGCAGGACATCTTCCTGTATTAAGTATTACAATCTTACCTGCCTCTATTGCCTTATTAATAGCCTCTACCGTTTTATTTGAAATCTTCTTTTCACTATTAAGAAGAGTACCATCCATATCAAATGCGACTAACTTATACATGTTTTAATTCCCCCTTTTATATGTATCATATTCTATCACAATGTAACCTATAAATAGGAACAGTTTCATAATATCAAAAAGAGGAACTATCTAGTTCCCCTGTTGTCCTAACCATTCTCATGCATTAAAATCCCCATCATAAAATGTAATAAAAAGAGAGACTACATACATAGCCTCTCCTGCAGCATTTATCAATAAAATTTTATCTTACTTGTTCTCTTCTCTTTAAGTAGATATAAGCACCAGCTGATGCAAGCATCATGAATGATAAACCAGTTAATGCAGTTTCATCACCAGTCTTAACTGTACTATCAGTCTTAGTATCAGTACCTGGTTTAGTAGTTGGCTTAATAGTAGGTTTAGTAGTTGGCTTAGTTGTTGGTGTAACAACAGCTGAAGTTGCTTTAGCCTGCTGTCCTAACCACTTCCATGCATTTAAATCACCATCATAACATTCATTGTTGTCCCAATAGATCCAAGACCAATGTCCGTTATATTCATATGCAGAACCATCTTCGTTCTTATATTCACCACTTGTATCTCTTACATCATCAAAAGCTGATACATGCACATTCTTAGCACCTGCAGCAAGTAATCTCTTTAATGTAGGTTCAGTACATAATGTGTAATCAACAGTTGTATCTGTCTTAGCATATGTAAACCAGATAGGCATATCCTTAATTGCATTAATTTCTGCATCAGTAATATACTGATCCTGATATGCTTCACAAATAGGGAATGCAGCTGCGAAGTAATCTGGATGCTTTAAGATCATTTCCATAGTCATGTAACCACCATTAGAGCAGCCACCGATATAGATCTTACTTGTATCAACATCAGGATTATTCTTTACATAAGTATCAATTAAATCAAATAAACCTTTAGCGTAGATAGAACCCTTATCACCGTTCTGGTATTCACCATTACCGCCATCCATCCACATAGTTGGACACTGAGGAGCAATAACATACGCATCATTCATATCTTTCTGGAACTGATCTCCAGCCATAGCTGTTACTTCATTTGCAAGTAAGTCAATAGAAGTATCTGTTCCACCTTCACCAGCACCATGTAACCAGATGACTAAAGCATTTTTCTTGCCATCTTTCTTAGGTGTATATTCAGCATAAGAATAGTTAATACCATCTACAGCTTTATAAGATTTCTGAGTCCATTTATCTAACTGTGGACATAACTTACCTTCTTTTTCTACATCAATATCTGCAACAACATCTAAGTTATTGATTTCTTCTTCCCCAGCAGTTAAAGTCGCACCACTTGCAAGTGATACATGTAACTTATAAGGGTTACACCAGCTATTAAATCCAGTTGATGGACGATAAATAAATGGTGAACCATCACTAGGAGATACATACATTTCAATAGTAATATATTCAGATGCAGTATTTACTTTATTACCTTTATCATCTGAAGTATAAGCAGCAGTGACTTTTCTATCACTTGAAACAAGACCTTCTTCACCAGTTGTCCAGTTAAGAATACCATTCTTTTCTTCTACAACCTTTAAGTTAGAGGCATCTACAGAAGCAGAATCGACAGTCTTATCAAGTTTTACAACAGTCTTTCTAACTGCAGGACCCCAGTCTTCACCAGTTACAAATGCTTTCTGAGTTCCTTTTGCAGTAACTGTTTCAGCCTTAGTCTGTTTAGCCATCCATTTCCATAAGTTGACACCATTTTCATCATAACATTCATTATTATCGAAATATGTCCAAGACCAATGTCCATCATACTGATGTGGCTGGCCATTTTCATCATTGAAACGTCCTGTTGTATCATGAACATCTTCAAATGCTGAAACATGAACTTCTTTATTACCGGCAGCTCTTAATCTTTGAGCTAATGCAGCAGTTGTATTTTCATAATTTACTGTTGTATCATTCTTTGCATGAATGAACCAGATTGGAAGATTCTTTAGAGTGTTGATTGTTTCATCAGACACATCTGCACTATTCTTGGCAGCACAGATTGGATAAGCAGCCGCAAATGTTGTTGGATAATCAATAATCATATCCATAGTGAACTTACCACCAGCACTACATCCGCCAATAATCACTCTATCAGGATCAATATCAGGATTAGCCTTTAATGTTTCCTGAATTAAGTTATATACAGTAGAAGTCTTAGTAGCAAATGATCTCTGTGGTACTAATACATAGGCACCATCCATAGTCTTCTGGAATTCAGTACCACCTAATGCAGTCACCTTATTGCATAATAAGTCAACCTGTACATCAGTACCTGTTTCTCCAATACCATGGTTCCATACAACTAAAGCATTCTTATGATTATCTTTCTTTGGAGTATAAAGTGAATAAGACACTGTATCTCCATTATCAGTATACTTTAGAGAACTGTATTTATTATCCTTGAAAGAGAATCCATCTAACTGTGGACAGATCTTTCCATCGCCTGCAATATCAATTGTAGGATCTACTGTTACTTTAGTAATTGTATCAGTTGCAGTCTTAATATCTTCCCCCTCTACAATTGATACATTTAACTTATAGGGGTTAGCCCAGTTATTACGCCAAGCACTACCATCCCATATAAATGGATTTCCTTCACTTGGTGAAATAGCCATTTCAACAGTCACAATATTAGAGTCTGTAGTTACTTTATCTCCATTCGCATTAGAAGTATAAGCATCTACAATAGTACGTGTTGTAGTTGTTTCACCTGCAGTCTGTTCTACTTTAAAGTCTCCCTTAGAAACAGAATCTGCTTTGATTGTCTTGTCTAAAGTCATAATTGACTTCGTTACACCACTTCCCCAGTCATCACCAACTAGGTAAGCTTTTTGTGTACCTGTTGCTTCATTCGTTCCTGCTGCAAGAACGGGTAAGTTTGTCATGGACATGACCATCATGGCACTTACCAAGCAACTCATTGCTTTCTTACCATTATTCATTGTTTTCATTCCTCCTATAGGAATAATTATAATAAATGTAAACGCTTTACTTAGGTAAAAAACTAATATAATTAGGTCACTTTTCACATATTTACACATAATAAAAATACAGGAATAACCCTGTATTTACTTACAGTCATGTCTAAATTGGTTAGGGGTACAATGATACAAATCTTTGAATACTTTATTCATCGATTTAACATTGGGAAATCCACACATAATCGCAATATCAATAAGTGGTAGATCATAATCAAGCAAAGCTTGTCTTACTTCTTTCGCACGTGTCTGTGATATATAGGCTTTTATTGTCATACCAAGATTTTCTTTAAAGAGTTTAGAAAGATGTCCTTCTGATAGATGAAATACATCAGAAAGTACTTCTATTGTGAGATCTTCCTGATAGTTATTATCAATATAGTTAATAATAGAAGTAATGCGATGTTTATTCTTTTCACTCTTTAATTCTACTTTATCTTTCTTCTCTATAGAAAGGTGTTCTACTAGTAAATAGATCAAATGATATAAAGCAGAATAGATAAGTAAATCTTTATGGTTACTATCCGTTTCATAGTATTCATTTATAAGAAATAGCTGCTTTTTAATCAATGTGCCTACTTCTTCATCCGGCTGTTTAAAGTATATATGATCTATTTCAGGATAAACTTCTTTTAGGAAGTGATAGTTGATTTGTAATGCTAAACCTATATAGGGTTTGGGTCTTCCTGATTCAAAAGCATGAATGCTTCTAGAGTTTATTATGAAAGGCCTATTGTTTTCTTGGTAGAGTTTATAGTATCTTCCATCTACCCAGCCATATTCTCCATTACATATAGGTAATACGATTTCAAGGCTATTATGCCAATGTTTATGAATAGGTTCGCATATGTCTCCTTCAAATCGTATGAGTTTTATAGGCAAGTTTAAATCATCGTTTATTTTTTCATATTGAATCATTGGTTCACCCTCCCTATGTAAGCATTATCAATAATAACATAAATGAGAGAATTAATGTAAGAATGTGCAGTTTTAGAAAATAGAAAAAGGAACATCCTGCTAGAGGTTGTTCCATCATTGTGTTATTTCTTCTATGAGTAGTTTCATTCTGTGTTCAAAGTCTTCTTTGATTTCACATTCCCAAACTACTATCACTTTATAATCAAGTTGTTGGAGAAGATTATAGTTCTTCACATCATTCTCAACATTTCTATTAATATGTTTTATCCAATATTCTTTCCTTGATTGTGGATATCTTCCGTACTTACAACCATAGTGATGATGCCAGAAACAACCATTAACAAATATAACTGTCCTGTATTTTGGAATTACAATATCAGGAGTACCTGGTAAACTCTTATCATTCTTACGATATCTGAATCCACGATGCCATAAATACTTCCTTACCATTGTTTCAGGCTTATTATCTTTACCACGAATACGACTCATTACCTTTGAACGTTGTTCCTTAGTAAATACATCAGGCATATTCTCACCTTCTTAATCTTTTAAAGGTAAATACTTATTCACTAACCCTAATACATAATCATTATTCAGGAAGAAACATTGTTTAGTAACAATAGTACCATCAGGTAATTCATCACCATCAGTTTGTATATTTCCCGAACCAATTATTTTACCATCATTAAACACATAAATGGCTTTGCTAGCATGTGGTCTTACATGAACAATCAAGTCATCAGTTTTAGATGGAAGATTATTATGTACAATTGGTCCGTTCTTGTTTTCACTGATTGTAAAATCTATTCCATGCTTGGCAAGATACACTGTTCTTTCCCAAGCTTCACGTACCTTTCCGTCCAAATCACTTTCAGGCATTGCCCATAAGAAAGCCCCTCTAAATCTGTATTCGTATTTAGAATCGTCTATTTCATCAAATACACAGAACAAATACTTTTCGTTAATGAACTTATTTCTTAATTCAGAATCTTCCCAATTCTCTTCTACAATATCCTTAAACTTAAAAGCAGGAAAACTCATTGATTCCTTAATAGTTCCGTTCTTCTTAATACGGATTGTTTTGATCTTAATATTTGCTTTATAGAATTCATCATAATATTCATCAATATCTTTACTCTTAGTTTCTGGTGAAGCATTCATCATTCTTGCAATATAACTTCTCAAATAATTAAGAGATTTTCTATTCACTGGTGTTTCAATCATACCATCTATTTCAGATAGTGACTTACCATAGTAAGGCGTAAACAAATATTCTATCATCCTATCAAAGATATTATCTCTTCCTACTATACCAGTCGCTTTCATCAAGCTCTCTTTTGTAATGGCATTGTCATTAAATACCTGCGACCTTAATAAAGCTGTCATATATTTAGGTTTTAGTGAGAACGCTCTTCTTTTAGCTTTAACTGAGCTAAATGGTTGATCAACAAAAGAAGTAGCTGCAGTAGCCCCTTTTGTACATGCACTTAGATAATATGTATCCGATTCAGAAATATCTTCAGCGTGACCACTTTTAATCTTATCAATAATAATGTTATAGTCGTTAATTATAATCTGCTTATCTGCTTCTGGTATGTCTTTAAACTGATAAAGAAAAATCTTATCTACACATAAATCATAGTTCATCTTCTCGGGCTCATTGAAATAGAACATTAAAAGCACTTTATTAAGTTTGTCTAAAACATGGCTATCTTCAAAAGAGACATTATAATCCTTCATATAGTTGATCATTGTGACAACTAGTCTCTCTTTTGCTGAAACCATATCCTTTTCTTTTCCTACTCTATTCATTGGAGTCACTTTTAATTCCACTCCTAATTCTGGGAAGTCTGCTTCTTGTCGGCTATCAATGCCCTTATGGAATAATCCTTCTTCAATGACCTGTCCAATCTTTCCTTTATTACCACCGTTTAAACGATTATTCACATCATATTCTTTAAAAGGAACACCTAAAGAAGATTGAGCTGTTTCCAATAGTTCTTCTATGCTTTGATAAACTTTATTTTTTTCTTTCTCCATATTTACAATCCTCCAGAAAAAATGGTAAAATATTTTATTTTTATGCGCCAGGGATCTTTTCAAGCGATTAAATTTTTTGTATAATAGGCGTGAAACGCATTCATATATAAAAATGTAATTATATTATAACATAAGACGGAGGAAGTATACATGGAACTAACAGTTGTAGAACTATTTGCCGGTGTAGGTGGATTTAGAGTAGGATTGAACGATATTAAATCATTTGATGAAAATGATAAAGCAATCGAAAATAGAGATTGGAAATTCGTTTGGGCGAATCAGTTTGAACCATCTACAAAAACACAACCTGCATATAACTGCTATTGCACAAGATTTGGCGAAGAGCATACTTCCAATACAGATATTCAAGAAGAAGTAGCTCACTTAGACGAGGATACTGATTATATTCCTAATCATAGTCTTCTTGTCGGAGGTTTTCCTTGCCAGGACTACTCAGTAGCAAGATCTCTTAGTGGTGAAAAAGGGATTGAAGGTAAGAAAGGTGTTCTTTTCTGGTCAATTGCAAAGATTTTACGTGTAAAAAAGCCACCTTTTGTATTATTAGAAAATGTAGACAGATTACTTAAGTCACCTTCTAAACAGCGTGGTAGAGACTTTGGTATTATGCTTAGGACTTTCAACGATGAAGGTTATGATGTAGAATGGCGTGTTATCAATGCTGCTGAATATGGGGCAAGACAGAGAAGAAGAAGAACATTCATTTTTGCATGGAGAAAAGATACAAAGTATGCAAATACACTTTCTGATATAAAGATTGAGGATATTATCGCAAAAGAAGGATTGTTTGCAAGACAGTTCCCAATCAACTTGATTGATACTCCTATTAGAACTTATGATGTAACTTCTTATGAAGATACTGTAGAGGTGACAGAAAAATTCCATGCAAACTTCGAAAATACAGGTTGTATGGTGAATGGACAGATTGTAACTTTTAAGACTGAGCCTCAGTTCAAAGAACCAATTCCTTTAAAAGACACTTTACTTCATAATGTAGATAAGAAATTCTACTTAAGTGATAAACAGAAAGAGAAGTTTGAATACTTAAAAGGTTCTAAACGAATCACAAGAACAAATGCAGAAGGATTTACTTATAACTTCTCTGAAGGAAAGATTGCTTATCCTGAAAACATTGATTTACCAAGTAGAACTATGTTAACAAGTGAAGGTACAGTGAATAGAAGTAGTCATGTTGTTGCAGACTTAGATACAGGAGAAAAGAGAATTATCACTCCAGTGGAAGCTGAAAGATTACAGCATTTCCCTGATAACTGGACTAATACAGGAATGACTGATAGACAGAGATATTTTATGATGGGTAATGCATTAGTAACATTCATCATTAATACATTAGAGCCTAGATTAGAAGAGATTATAAAAGCAGAGTAGCCCTATGGATACTCTGCTTTTTGAATCATTCTTTTTCAATCGTATCTTTATCCGTTTTCATCTTATCTCTTTCACAAAATTCATCATTTATTTTAATGATTATAAGAACCATTATTTTAAGTAATTCTATATAATCTCTATATTGCACTTCTGTATCCATTGGATATGTAGCATGTAGATACTTATTTCTTAAATCTAATCCATTACTAAACGACGACTTGTTCAATGCATAGTTAAGATAATCTACTTCAGGTTTTGAAAACAAAGTGCTTGTACGAACCAGTTTTCCTTTTTCAACCATTTCATCTAAAACAGCTTTATAGGAAGGCATCTTATAATCACAAACAACTTCATGCTCATATAAATCTTTTAAAATTTCAACAGTTTTTCTAAGATAAACTACTCCATCTTTTGTAAGACCTAAATTTCCTTGCTCTATTAGCCAATCAATATCACCTTTCTGATAATCTTCAAAATCAGAATACAGAATTTTCTCATTGATTAGAAGCTCAAATAAAGTAGAATATTTATCTTTTGTTCTTTCTATAAATGATAAAGGAGCCTGGTCAGAAAACAACAAAAACATTTCTCTTTCAACAGTACTTTTATCATTTGAATAAGCATATTTATTTTTTATAAAACTTGGTATATTTTCAACAACTAGATGCCCTGATGAAATTTCATATAATTCACGATTGATTTTTTCATCTTCAACATACATTCTAAATTGTTTCAAAACACCTTCCATTTCAGATGCTAAATTTTTGCATTTTTCAAGGGCTGTTGTTGCAGTCGAAGAAAAAAAGAAAAATCCATCCACTTCAAATTCTTTTGGTAAGTATTCTTCAAAAAACCATTTAAATATGTTTTCAATATTTATGCCACATTCATTTAAAAACTCAAAATAACATTTCATTTGTAGTGTATAAGTTTGTGATTTAAGTAAGAAGTTGATGTTTTTGTCATATGAACGTTTTGCTTTTTGAGTTAAAAGTTTCACAATTGGCTTGGTATTAGATTTTGCTGTAATAAGATTACTTCTGCCAAATTTATCCACCATATCAAATATGAAAATAAAAATATTTAATATCGTTGGATAATCAAGATGATTCTCAAACCATGTTTTATCATATGTTATATTTATAGTTTCATCTTGTTCATAAAACTCAATCAATTCGCATTGATTTCTGAATTCTATTTTTATTTCCCTTCCAACCCATCGTATATTTCTTTGATCGTCATTCAATAATTCTTCATATCTATGTCTTGCATTTAATCTCAATTTGTCACTAATTGGGCATTCACTTGACGATTGTGCATTCATTATCAAATACAAAGTATTTGAATCAACATCATCAGAATCAATATACTTTTGAAAAATATTTTCATATTCTACTGGTTTAAAACTCTTTGGTAGAAAATAATTCACTGACTCTTCATTCAGATATTTTGCAGATAGTATTTGCGCAGTTGCGCTTGATTCACGCAGAACAAATGTTATCATTTCATCATACATATTTACTATTTTTTCTTGCCTCAATATAGAGAATATTTCATCTTCTTGATTTTTTAAATATGATACAAAAGATTCAGGTTTCACTCTTTCATAAACTTTAAAACGAGCAAAAAGTGCCCAAAAATCATCAATATAATTTATTGATACATCATTTTCATAATCAACCCAATTACTATCATTAATTTTTGAAAACATTCTTCCTATTGTAGATGACATTGATTTGACTATCTGTTTTCTATTTTGATACTCCTCTTTCGTCCAGACTTTCAAAAAACAACCTGTATCATATAATTGTTGTATATTGTAAAATTCTATTACTGCATTAATATCAGTATATTCACTATTTTTATCAAAAGAAAAAATAATAGAATCTGCTTTTTTTAAATAATATCCTATGCTCATATCTTCTTTGCTATAAAACTTTATACCATTATAATCTGGACGCATATATTACCTCTTCTTTCTCAAAAATATACTTGTCATTATTTATCTTGTTCCCATTCTTTTCTTCTACTATCAATACTAATCAAATACTCATCTATATTTTCACTAGTAATAGAATTCATTCTAAGTATTCTTGCAATATCTGTTGCAGTAACGACTAATATAGGGTGACTATCTTCCACAACCTCTTGATAAGCTTGCTTATCAACATAACTTGTTGTTATTAAAACACCAAACTGTCTATATCTAATTCTAGATATAAGTCTAGACATCTGTTTTACACCTACACCATTATTTTCAGAATAACACTTTACTTCTAATGCACAATCAATCTTTATTGAAGCATTTACTTTACCACCACTGTTAATGGAATAGTATCCAATAGCATCTCTTCCACCATCTCTCCATGGACGAGTAAGATTGAAATCAACAAAGTGATTATCCATCTTCATCAATAAATCCATTGCACATAATTCAAAACCATATGGATTATCCTTATAATGCTCCCTAATAGCATCAACACACTTCTTGCCTTCATCATCACACTGTAATTGGTCATACTTACTAGGGATATGAATAATCTTAGGTACCTTCAATGCTTCTATCCCATCTCTGCCTCGAGAAATGAACTTCTTCCATACATCAGGTGCAATATCTATACTTGCCGAATGATTTTCGGATAAAGATTTAATCCAATCTCTAGAAATACCTTTCCCCTTAGTATCTAGTATTGTAAAGTAAGCTTCATAATTCTGAAACTTTTGGCCATTCAATGAACACCATAATGCAACTAAGTCTCTACCTGGCGATATATTACTATTTCCAGGTGCAGCTAAACCTAAAAACTGGATATCTCTTCCATTTCCAGTTTTTTTAAACACAAAGAAAGGTGGCATATCTTCTAGATTATTACTATTAAGTAATTCAAATACCTCTTCCAATAAAAGGTTACCTTTCTTCTTTGTGTTTCTCATATCATTTCCAGGTTTTCTATTATCGCCATAATATCTGAATACACCTGTTTTCTCATCAAGAAAGTCTGGCCATTCTAATTCTTCCATAGAAGTATATAAAATGACATAAGCAGGTAGTCTGCTTCCATCTCTTCTATTCACTCTCCTAAATCCACCAGCGTTTCCACACGGAAAAAGATGAGATAAAGGATCAGAGCCTAAATTCGGGGCTGTCCCACCTTTATAAACACAACCTATTTGTAAATCAGCATTTTGTAAGTCTTCAAAAGCAACTTCTACCATTATTTCACTTCCTTATGTAATAATCTCTTATAAATATATTACGCTATATTAATCTTATCTAACAACAGTTGCATGTACAAGAACAATTATTTTAACTCATGCCTTCCCTTAATAATTATCAAGATTCATCTACACTACCAATTCGCATACAAATAAGCTTTTTTATGCGATAAATTAACAATATCCAAGTAGAAATATGAAACATTATAAAAACTTCATATATAATAGCCATTTATCATGTATAATACCCATAAAGGGGTACACATCATATGAACTTAAAAGAAAAAATCAGTATTTACTATACCAATCTTACACCAACAGAAAAAAGAATATGTACTCTCATAATGAAAGATCCTTCTATCATTATAGAACATAACATTATTGAAGCGGGTGAACTATGTCAAACTTCTAAATCAGCAATGCTTAGATTTGCTAAAAAATTGGAGTATAGAGGATATTCAGAGTTTAAGTATTCTGTTGAAGAATATTATAAAAATGAAAATGTGGATAATGTTGAAAACACACAAAACACTATTCTTTCACAAATATCTAATAATTATGCACTCACTATTAATCAAATAGGTAACTCTTCCTATGATGGACAATTACAAGAGTTAGCACAGCTATTAGATGAATATCCTTATGTAAAATCTCTAGGTATTGGTAACTCTTCATTCTGTGCTAGTCAGCTCGTATATTCCTTATATTCATACAATAAGTTCTTCGAAGCTGTAACAGATCAACCTCAGTTCACATATCTTAATAACTGTCTATCAAAAGATTATTTACTTATTATCTTTAGTGTTTCAGGATCAAATACTTATCTAGACTTGCTTAAAACAGCAAAACGAAAAGGTGCATATACTGTACTTATTACAATGAATAATGATACAACATTAAAGAATTATGCCAATATGGTTTATTATCTACCTTCTACTGTTGAACCTAGAAGTCAAACAACTGTTTTAAAACAATTCGATAATAGAACAACTCTTCACTTTTTCGCAGAAATTATTTCATACTATTACGGATTATATTCCGAAAGAAAATAAGCACCTCAATTAAGAGATGCTTATTTTTCTATATGATAAATACCATATTTGTTAGGAACATAAGTAAATGAAACTTCTTGAAGTTGTTCATCGAGATACTTAGCAAGACATTCAATTCCTGGTGCTTCACAAGTCATATGATTAATAACAATAAGAGGTAAGTCATTATCCATCGCCCATTGAACTGCAGTCCAGTTATTGATACCATCGTCACTTACTAAGCAGGCATCAACTCCATGTTCAGACATTTGAAAAACATCTGTGCATGCTCCAGTACCTATTCCTAATCTATTTATTTTTTTATTCTTATCACCAATCACTTCAATGCCATACTGATAATAAGGCTTGATTTGTTTTATGATATGGTGTGCTAATTCTTCGACTGTCATATTTACATCATTCGCAAATCTTAAGAATGAATAATCATGCGACTCTTCGAATTTTAAATCTAATACTTTTGCCCAGCAATCTCTTACGCCATATTCTGGATATAAATCCCATAAATCATGACATCTACATAACGTAATATCATGTTTTTCTAATAATGCTTCTTTTTCTTTCTGTGCTTTATAAACAGCTGTAGGAAGTGATGTTGATGCCATATAGAATGCATTTTCATGTGTAATAATGAAATGCACATCATGTTCTATTGCATACTGAATAATTTCTTTAGTAGCAACCCAGCAAACAACTACTTTATTCACGTCTTTTTGATCATCACCAAATAGAATGCGGTCTCTTGTACAACTTCTATTGACCCACTCACCTTGTGATTCTAATAAATCTAAAATTTGTCTAACTCTCATATGTCCTCCTTTAAAAAACCTGGAGAATAGGATAACCCTATTCTCCCTGTTCAGATAATTTCTCATCTTCTAAATCCATCTGTTTATCATAAGATTTCATAAATGGAATGAAGACAATAATGTTGATTGCAAATAAGACAAACCAAATAATAATAGCACGATAATCCATAGTTGAAAGGAATGCATATAGTGGTGCAGGTAGAGTCCAAGGAACACTCATACATGTCTTATTCATAAGACCTGCAGCTGTTGATAAATATGCAACAACTAAATTAATAGCGACACAAATCATACTTGGAATGAATGTTAAAATGTTTAATACTGTTGGAACACCAAATACTAATGGTTCATTGATGTTAAATAATGATGATGGAATTGCTAAATGTCCTAATGAACGTAATCTCTTATTCTTACATACAAAGTTCAAGTTAAATAAAATTGCAAGATAAGCAATAGCTAATCCAAAGATAAATGTAAAGTTACCTGCAATAATGTTTGGAATTTCTTTGTTTGCATTATATGCAGCTAAGTTAGCCACTAAGTTACCAGTGAAAATTGGTGTAGTAATAGCACTTACCATGTTATCACCATGAATACCGAAGAACCAGAATACTACTGTTAATAATACGATAAATAACATAGATGGTAATGATGCAGTCGCTGAGATAAGTGGTGAGAAAACAGTAAATACAAGATTAGTAAGACCAGATCCTAATGTTGCAATACATACCTGATCTAAGAAGATAAAGAATAAAATATCAACAACCATTGGCAATAAGACTTCGAATGGCCCAGCAACCATAGGTGGCACACCGGCTGGCATTTTGATTTTGATATTTTTTTCAATCATGAAATGGTTAATTTCAATTACAACAAGTGCAACGATAATAGCTGCAAACATAGAACCAGAACCAAGACCACTTAAATTGATATAACTACCATCTTTAATAGTCTGTGGAACTGCTGCAATACATAAAAAAGTAAATAATGCTGTAATCGCATTTGGGAAAGCTTCCATTTCATAATGCTGTGCTAAACGATATGATACACCAAGCACTACATATACAGAGATGATTCCAATTGTTAAGTTAAATGGAATTGTAAGAATTGAAGACCACTGAGTAGCCCATGTCTTCCATGCGATTAAAAAACTAAAGAAGAAATTAGTAGGTTTCATAACCTCTAAATCAACTGGTGGGTTCGCAATCATAAGTGAAATACCACCAATAACTGTAAGTGGAATTAAAATTGTAAGACCATCTCTTAATGCGGCAAGATGTCTTTGTGAAGCAATCTTTGTTGCTACTGGTACAACTTTTTCTTCCATCACTTTTTGAAACTTGTCAAAAAAAGCTTTTAATTTTTCCATAAACAATGTCCTTTCTATCCTTTGTAAGTGATTACAAATATGATTATACCCTTACTGTGAAATAGTGTCAACACATTTCGTTTTTAAATGGGAATTTTCTCATTAATTAGGATTAATAAACTAAATTCTACGCTTAATATCACCATTTTATTATATTGATACTTTTTCTCATTATCTCATCGAATTATTTGTTATGATTTCTCAAAATCATAGCACATAAAAAATTCCTTTTAATCTAATCTACCTTCAGCAAACTAACAAATGAAATCATGAGCTTCTAATAGTTACCCTAAAGTGCCTACTACCCTCCTATCTAATTCTCTAGTAGAATACATACAGGAGGGTATTTAACATGAGTAAACAACTACTAATCAAACATACACAAGAAACATTCAAAAAACATCTTTATGAAATCAATGATCACATTCTATTCTTCTATTCCTATGGTCATAGTAATGCAACTGCTATTATAGGTAACAGTTCTGTTATCTTAGTAGATACTCTAGACTCTAATGAATATTCACAAGACTTATTGAATGACTTAAGAAAGTATACAGATAAACCTGTTAAAACATTAATCTATACTCATGGTCATCCAGATTCTTTATTAAACAAAGAATTAATCCAGAACCAAGTAGGTCAGCTTAAAGAAGCTATCGAATATATTCTCTTTAATACCCTAGACTGTATCAATAAAGGTCTTACTCTAGATGAAACAGTACAAACTGTTTCATTACCAAAAGAACTTAAGAACTCACCTTACCTACAGGAATATTATGGAACTGTAGAATGGGCTGTTAAAAGTGTTTATACAGGTTATGTAGGATGGTTTGATGGTGATCCTGTCCATTTATTGCCTGTTAGTGATCAAGAATATAATAGTGTCTTACTAGAACTCATAGGTGAAGAAAAACTATTAGAAAAGATTAAAGACTGTATGTCTCATTCACAATATCAAATAGCCTTACAATTATTAGAACTCATAGACAATAAAGAACTAAAAAAAGAATGTTTACTACAACGTGCAAAACAAGTAAAAAGTGCGAATGCGAGACATTATCTTATTGCATGTAGTAAAGAATATGATTGAACCTCTTTGGAGGTTCTTTTTCCATATTTGGACAGAATTTATGCAAAAGTGGTTTATACTTGATCTCCATTATTTTCTATAATCACGATATACCAATAGGTATGGTGGTGAAAACAATGGGAATGAGTAAGTACGACGAACTGGTTTCGCAAGTTTTGAATTACTTGGACAATCGTGATTAGGACTCTGCGTACAGTTTGTTGAAGAACAAAGAGCTTCAGGGCGACGCAGCTGCCATTGCAGTTTTGAGTGAATTCTATATCAATGGCCTCGATGTTTACTAGATCCAATGCAGACAGCACATTGGTATCGTGAAATCTTAAATCAGGAACCAGAGAATACATTCTGCATGTATCGACTTGCTATATGCCTTGCCAACCCGTTTGAAGATTTTAACTTGCATTCCGATTACGGAATGCTCGAAGAAGCATACTCCTGGGCTTGCAAAGGTATAGAAAAAGGTGATTTGGACTGCCATATGCCCATTGCTTGGTTCTATGAAATGGCATATAAATATTTCAAGATTGCTGCCGACAATGGACATGAAATGTCCGCAGAACTCATCAAACGTTAAAGAAGAAATATCTTCGATAACTATTATCTTCCGCAGTAAACGCCAAAGGCGATACTGAAATAGAAAACTTAAAACAAAGGAGAGAAACAAATCATGATTAAAGCTGACGAATTGAGAGAATTCAGACCTGTCGTTCGCTATAGAGACGGCAAAAATATCACTCTACAGATTGTGCAGGACGCTATTGAGGACTGCGCTCAGGGCATGGGTATTCCTGTAGCTTTTTATGCAGATCAGGTTAAGTCCGGTGGTATGTTCAATAAGACAGTCGAGGATTGCATCGTGCTCTACCATCCTGCGCATCAGTATGACTACTTCAAAATTTGTGTGCGTGTAAGCCATCAGGGCAGCTATGCTTTTGTTAGTGCCATGGACTTTGGTACCAGTAAGCAGATGAATAAAGCTAGTCAGGTTAAAGCGTGCAAAGAGGATCGCAAGGGCAAATCCATGAGCTACAAAGTGGGCTCTTTGATCGGTCAGGGCATTATTACTATCGGCAGAAACAAAACCAAACTGGAAGAAGAACAGAACTACTACGCTTGCATCATCGACATCTTTGATGAAATCGTTTCTTAAGAAAAACGCATTGTTCTGAACGCTATTTAATAGAATGCCAAGGCAATGCAGCTCTTGATCGGACTGACTTGGCATTCACTTTTTAAGTGTTAATTCCTAACTTTTAACCTTTCCACGGAAATCTTTTTTCTAAAGGGAAGTTATCACATTAAGAATACAAGGAGTAAACAATATGGTAATTAAGAAAAACGAAAATATCGTGGCTCGAAAAGTTCATGGTTCCTCTTTTCTGATTGATATTTCCGATAACTATTCTGGTGATAAATGTGCAATTTATGAAATCAACGAAACCGGTATGTTTATCTGGAACATTATTGACGGGACCCGAAGTACAGAAGAACTGGCAACATTGTTGAAAGCCGCAATAATTGATGACATTGATTATCAAACTCTCCACGATGATGTTAAAGAGTTTATCGACAAATTGATAATCAGGCAGTTTGTGGAGGTATAAGATTATGGACGATTTTTTTACTGATAGAATTAAAATGCAGGTGTTAGATTTTGCCACAGATAAACGAACGGTCTGGGAGCGAAACCATCAACTCTATTCTGTAATTTTTGAAATAACACCAAAGTGCAACTTCAACTGTGTACATTGCTATTTACACGATCATCATTGCTCTAACGAACTTAGTTATGATGAGATTATTGAAATAATTGACATTCTATATGAAAAAGAAGTTCTTTTCCTCACCCTCACGGGCGGGGACATATTCACACGAAAAGACTTTTTAGATATTTATCTCTATGCCAAGAAAAAAGGATTTATTGTTGAGCTTTACACGAATGGCGCACTGATCAATGACAAAATAATCAGCACCTTCGCAAAATATCCGCCGTTGTTGGTTGATATATCTTTGTATGGTTCATGCGAGGAAACATACAAAAAAGTTACAGGAGTAGCTGGAGCTTTCGATAAAGTAATGCACAACATTCAAGCATTACTTGATGCAGGGGTAAGAGTATCCGTTAAGGCTCCTGTACTCAATCTCTACTACTCTGAACTGCCACAGATTAAAGCAATCGCTGAAAAGTTTGGAATTCCTTTCCGCACGGGATTCGAAATTTTCCCGTCTATCGACAACAACGATAGTGTTCAGCAGTTCAGCGTTCCTCTAGCGGAGTCCTTAAAGTATGAGTTCGAGGAATTTGCTAAACGTCCAAGAACTTTTGGCGAGGATTATGATGTAGAACTGGTTGAACTGCAAAAAGAAAGACCTCTATTCAGATGTAAACTTGGTAGAGCCAGTTGTGCCATAGACTTCGATGGAAATATGTGTCCATGTATGTCTTTCAGGCACGTCGGACGCAGATTAACAAGAGATAATTTTGAAGAAATCTGGGGTAGCTTCAGGCAATATCCTAAAATGAAAGCATCCCCTGAATATAAATGTCTCAGTTGTAAAGCCTATGACTTTTGCGATATTTGTCCGGCAATGATGCAATTCGTGCATGGAGACTTGGAATATGTAGATGAACATTTTTGTAAAAGCGCAAAAGCAAGGTATGAGCATTACATACAAGGTGTAAGTATTGACACCATTATCAAAAATCTGAAATAAATTTCGATATGTGAGAGGTTAGATTTCTACCCTCTTATATATAAATCTAAGAAAGGAGAACGCACTATGAGTTACGAAAAGCCTCAGATTATGAAGATTGAAGCAGACGTTTCTGTCCGCAACATGGCTGACGATAAGGGCGAGTGCCACGGCGGTCATTGTGTTCGTTGTATCCACGCACTTGGCTAATCCAAATCCCTTATTTCAACCAGGACAGCTCATTGGACGATGAGCTTATCCCAAGCAAGGGGTATATCTGCGATAATGTATCATAGGCATACTCCTTTGCCCTACTAATTTGGAATTACAAATTGGCAAGCAGTGTGAACCTGTACAGGTTCACGCAATCCTTGGTTTTCTCTCTGCGAGGAGACCAAGGATTTTTGCTTTTTGGAGCAGCATCCTCAATCCCCTTTGAACGGTATCTTCGACATCGGCTACTCGTTCATTCCGAACGCTTCCGATAAAAATAAAACCCGGACTGTAATGAGCGTCCAGGTTAATGACTATTTAATAAGCATTTTGTTTCATTTTTCAATCCAACCAATTAAAGTTCTGATCTTTTCAAGATCTTCCTCATTCATGGTTCTCAGTTTCTCGCGTAGTTCATGATATGGAGTATCGGTATCATCCATCGGAGCAAAAAATTCTTTTACTGTTTCTGAAACAACACTGAGTTATTTACCCGTTACAGCCCCTTTTAAATGAATTTTTTATATATATGATACTCACTCATTAGATTTTTAACTGATTCATAAGAGTCTGGTTCTGTGTAATGAAAGTATAAAAAATCTTTTTTATATCTCTTAAAATTCATATCGAGATCTTTATAATACATATACGCAACTTTATCAATAGGCATCAAATCTAATTGCTGATGTGCTTTTTCTTTTAAGTTCACATACATATAAAAATGATACAATGCCATACGAATAAGAATTGTCTTTGAATACTCATGAATATAGAAATAGAAAGTAGCCAGAGAGTGATAATGATCAGCTAAGAAGCATAATGCCTCATTATATTGCGAAGAGTTTTCTCCATACATCTTCTTAGTGATACGTACAATGAGATTACGAATATAGCCTGAATTCTTATGATACTCTTCACATAGTTCAACAGGGTCCTCTCTTGATGAAAGATCATGTCTTATATATTGTAAGTAACATGTCGCAATATTCGCATATATACGACTTAATACATAAAGTGCAGTAATTTCTTCTTCACTTATAGGACGATTTCTTAATAATCTATTTTCATATACATTTATATAGATTTCTTCATCAAGACTTGAATTTAGCTTAGTTAAATGTATATTTTGAAGAAGATTTTTCAATGCAGTTAGACACATATCCAGCTTTTCTTTTTGAGTGATTGATGTATCATTATCTTCTATACGTACAATATTATTGTTTTTAGTCAGCTTGATATTCCCCTGTAAAGATAGATTTGAATTCTCAATCGCAATACCATAAATAGAACCTTGTATCCTACGTATATCGTTCACTGATATATTAATAAAGTTATCGTCATAAATCCGATTTAAGAAGTTTAATACTTCTAGATTAATACGATACGCATCGACATGATGCATTTTATCTAATATGTCCGAGATAGAATATAAGGTATTCATAAAGGTGATTGTTTCATTATGAGATAATGTATAAAATGAATCATTATCCAAGACATTCTTAAAGAAATGAACGTATTCAGTCTTAATATTATTAAACAAGTCATTTGCTTTATTAGTTTGTAATAGTTCTGTGATATCATCTATTCTTTGCTGGTAGAACTCTAGAGTAACAGGTAATCTAAATTCCATGTACACATCAATAATCTCATTAATCATATCGACTGGTATTCTATAGGGTTGAATATGATTTGTTGAATACTGATCATAGTAATGATGCCATAAATCTAAAATTAAATCATGATATATATGTAGAGTATTTTTATCACATTTCGTAAGGATATCAGGGCCTTCAATGTGGTCAATATATTTATTCATCATTAATAGTTCCACTAACTGTGTTGTCTTTTGAATACATATATCTGTATCACTTTGAAAGAATTGATTAATAACAGAAACATATATTTCTGGTTCAGGAAGAGGTTCATTCTTTTCTATTTTTTCTATATCTCTTCCAAGTTGATATGAACGAAAAAATTCCACGTATTGGCCACTACGTTCATTATGACGAGGGCGTATTCCTAATGTCTGATTAAATATTAATAAGACAAGATTCTTAAAATCAGTGTTGTTCATAATATCACATCCTTTATGTAAAACTGTACTTCTTATATTATAACATCCCAAACAAATGCAAGCACTAAAAAGCAGGTCCACTCGGACCTGCTTTAGTGCGTATTAAACTCTTTTTCTTCTAATAAGAATGATTCCAAAAGCGGCTGCTACAAACATTGCGATATATGCTGCAAATGTAGTTGTATCACCAGTCTTTACTGGATCCTTCTTAGTAGTAGTTTCAGTTTTGTTTGTTGTATCTGTTTTGTTTGTTGTATCTGTTTTGTCTGTTTTGTCTGTCTTATCTGTTGATGGTTTGTTTTCTGGAGTAGTAGGTTTTTCAGGTTCTACTGGAGTAGCATCTTTCATATATGTAGCTGCCCAATTCCAGATATGAGTACCTGATGCATCAGATGGATTATTTCTTAAAGTATAAATCCAAGACCAATGGTCACTGTATTTAACTGTTTCTTTAACACCATCTAAGTTATAATCTTCTTCAAATTTAAGTTTACCACAAGGTCTAGTTTCACCTAATGAGTCAACTTTATCTTCTAAATCTACTGTATCATATAATGATAATTTATATTTACCATCTTTAGTTTCACTAGTAGTGAAGCTTGAATTGAATTCCTGTTCTACTCGAGTAGTAGTTAATTCAGCACCATCAGTTAAGATCTTAAAGATTCTCTGTGAGCATACTTCTGACTTAACACTAGTATCTGTTTTACCCTGTACTAACCAGATAGCTGTCTTAGAATTCTTAAGGCTAGCTAATTCTTCATCAGTAGGAGTTTCTCCACCTCTAATTGCAGCTGTATCTAATGCTGGACAGTTGATCATAGCTGCAGAGAATAAATCAGGATATGCAATCAACATTCTAGTAGTCATATAACCACCAGCTGAACATCCACTTACTACAACCTTATTAGGGTTAATATTGTACTTCTTGATAACTTCTTCGATTTCTGTTTTAGCTTTTTCTAATAAATTATCTCTTTGAGCATAGTACCAAGTAGCTGGTGCCTGGAAACTCATTACATGAGCACCACCAAAGATGTTCTGAGCTTCATCAGTAGCCCAAGCAACAGTACCTCTATTTGCGAGCATCTGAGCAACGTTATTCTGAGTATTATAACCTTCTAAGTCCCCTTCACCATTACCATGGAACCAAACAACTAACTTATCAGCACCTTTTGCTTCATGGAACTGATAGTTGATTCCCTGAGAACCTTTAACTGAAGTGAACTTTGCTGTTTCTTCATCAATAACAGTATTATCACAAGTGATTTCTCCAGTGATATCTTCTAAGTCTCTACCATCTACTGAAGTTGCTTTTAAAGCTTCATTCTGAGTAATAGTATAATTAATCTTACCTGGATAGTTTCTACTTTCAGATAACCAAGTTAAAGTAGCACCTTCTGATTCATTCATATAAAGTGTTACCTTACCACCTGCAACTTCTACCTTTTCAATAGTACGATCAGCATCGCTATAAACTTTCCCGTTATTTGAACCAATCTGTACATAGTTAGTTGCATGAACTGTATAAGTATCTTTATCAGCGCCAGATACTTTTACACCATCACCGTAGTCAATTACAACTTTATTGACTACCTGCCCAGCATCTGTGATTTTACCATAGAGCTGTGCTACATAATTACCTGCTGCCTGAACAGGTACGACAAACAACATTGCAACCATCATTGCAACACTTACAACAACTGAAAATACATGTTTCATCTGTTTCATGTCCATTTCCTCCTGTAATAAATATACCAAAAAGAGCATATGAAAGCGATTGCATAAAACGTTTTTAGTTTTTATTTTATAACCATTATTTTTTCTAAACAAAAAGAGTTCATAAAATGAACTACTTTTGCATATTATCTAAGATTCCATATATATTTTCAAAAATCATGCAGAGATGATGTATTCTATCTGCAATACATTTATCATTTACTTCTATAAAGTTCTCATGTAGTTCTTTCTTCTTTGCTACTTTACCTATATAAAGATGATCTATTCCCCTTTCTTCCAACGATTTCATCAAAGTAATATACTCATCAAAATAACCTAATTCAAATCCTAAATTAGAATGAAAAAGAGATACAAAGAACACAATATCATCCGATGTCACATTAAGCTGCATTAATTGTTTCATAGGAATAGACTGATACATCTGAAAGTCTATAGGAAGTATTGTATCTCTAAAAATCTGTTTATAAACAAGTAATGGTGCAATAGAACTCTCATCCCCTAATACCACAATTCTTTTCTTACCTTCTAACTTACTCCATAACTCCTCATCACTCATACATGAACGATAATGTGGTCCTGTACTCACTTCATAATAAATCTGATACTGTACAGCTGTGAAATTCTTATAACCTAAATCAATAGAATAACGTCTCAATGTTGACTTAGAAATATTCAGTTCTTCTAGTATATCATTCACTTTATATTCAATAATAGAATGACGATTTTCTAACAAATAATGAGTAATCAGATAAGTATAACCTTCTCTATCTGTTGTACTTTCTAACATATTCAACTGTTCTAATATCATAAATATTTCTCCGCATAATAGTAAGTAATCTTCTGTATATAATAATCTAGAATCATATTCTCAAATACTTCATCTAATCCTTGAGGAATAGTTAAACCATAAGCATCCTGCAAATAATCATAGTGTCCTATAGTAATCATCTTTGGATCATTCTCTTTCATTTTATCAAGTAGCCAAGGGTTTAAGTCTACAATTCTTCCTTCCATACTTAATAGAATGACACAATCATCCTTCTCTGGAGTAAAGAAGTTTGTTTTATAGATACTGTCCTTCATAACGAGTTTACCCATTACATAGAAATCAGTCTGCATTCTAGTAAAGTAACTAGCCATCTCATCAGACCCAATAAGTATTATTCTTTTACTATTATGAATCATCTCACATACTTCCTTCACCCATGACATATCTAGGAGTCTTTCATAATCTTCTGATTTAAGAATACTAGAAAATACCTTATGAAGCATCTCATAATCTTTATCATTGATTCTATTTTGTATCTGTACATAGCGAATACGCATATGACTAGAGAATAATGCTTTAAAGATCATATACTTCTTATAGCCATAAATACGAAAGAATCGATTTAAGCTAGAAGTAGAAACAAAACATCTTTCTGCGAGTTCATTAATAGTTAAATAATCCAATTCATGTCCATTCTCTAATAGTCCTAAGGCAATTCTATAGTTCAAATCACGTACTTCTGGATTATTAATAAACATGAATAAAGCATTAAAAAAACAATTCATCCTATCCCTCCCTTACAGTTATCATACCATGAATTGTTTTTATACTTCATTTTTTTCAAATTCGTGCTTAAAAATGCTTATTCATCCATATGGTATATACCATAATCATTGGATACAAAGGTAAAAGTCACTTCTGGAAACTGTTTAGACAAGTACTCTACCATATGTTCCATACCTGGTGCTTCACATGTCATATGATTAATCACTATAAGTGGAATATCATGATCTACTGCCCACTGGACACCTATCCAGTTACTTACACCATCATCACTGACTAAACATGCATCGGCACCTTCTTCATACATTTCAAATACATCTGTACAAGCCCCAGTACCTATGCCTAATCTATGTATTATTTGAGTCTTATCTCCTATGATTTCTATACCTTGCTGGTGATATGGTTTAATCTTATTAATAATATGCTGTGCACATTCTTCTACTGTCATATTAATATCATGAGTATATCTATAATAAGAATGATCATGTGATTCTTCAAAATCTAGATCTAATGTGTTAGCCCAGCTATCTCTAATGCCATATTCAGGATAGACATCCCACAAATCATGACATCTGTAAATAGTAATATTATGTTCCTTTAATAATGCTTCTTTTTCTTTTTGTGCTTTATATATAAGTGTAGGTAATGATGTAGATGCGAGATAGAATGGATTCTCATGTGAAATAATGAAATGTATATCATGTTCTACCGCATATTGAATCACTTCAATTGTTGCTACCCAGCAAGTGATAACTTTACTTATTTCTGTTTGAGCATCCCCAAACAATATGCGATCTCTTGTACAGCTTCTATTCACCCATTCACCTTGTGACTCTAATAAATCTATGATATCTCTAATTCTCATATATGTTCACTCCTTTCTTATAATTATACACAAAAAAAGACATTCTTAATCAAGAATGTCTACCTGGATTGCATTAATTGTCATCAAACTTGTAAAGTCATTAATAGATAATGTACCTACAATCTTTACTGTCTGTCCCTGTTTAAACTTATCAATCTTATATCCTGGAGTATAGATGATTGTATCAATACCACCTACATTAGGAATAAAGAAGCTTAACTTGATACGATCATAATAATCCTTTACAGGCGCACTATGAATCTTTAAACCTTCTATAGAAACAAGAGTCTTTTCCTGTCCTATGCCAAATGGTGATAATACCTGTAAGTATTCTTCTATATTTGTCTTAGATAATTCTGAGATTTCTAATGGAATCACATCTTTTTCTGTACCATCATCAATATAATCTTCATTAATGAAATATCCAGCATTGATTTCATCCGCAATAGGCGCAACAGAACGGAATTTACCAGTACCAGGACAACCATAAATCAAATACTTAACCATCTTTTTCGCATTATTTAAAGATTCAAGGTAATGTGCCATCTTATAAGTAATAGAATCAGCCATAACCTGTTCATTATATGTCTTCTTGAATTCTCTTTGACGCATATTGTTTTTCTGTCTTGTCTTAGGTGTTAATGCAATAAATTCAATCGCATCAAAACGACAGTCATTTAATAAACCTAAAGTTTTCTTTAAATGATATCGATTAGAATTACGTAAAGGAGTTCCTTCAGCCTGAATACCAATACCTGCAAGAGAAGCTAAATACTGATTCTCTTTACCAAGTAATGTATTAATAAGCTGTAATACAAGTAAGCTCTGTGCAACATCTTCATCCTTATAGTGACCACCAGGTACTAATGGATAAACATCATTTCCATTTCTTACTTCTAACTGATCTCCTAAGATAATATGAAGACCAGGACCAAAATCATCCTGAGGACCATCATAGAATTCAAAAGCTGATTTTCCTTTAGCCATTAAGACACCTAGGAAGATCATAGCACTTTCTAATAAATGATGTAGTTCTGTACTCATGATACAAATATGAATCTTAGACTTAGAAGCACATGCTTCTTTAATGAGATTCACTACTGTTTCACCATTCTCTAAATCTGTAAAGTTGTAATAGAATGGTATGTTGAGTGCTTCATAGTCTTCTTTTGTAAAGCCTCTATGCTCAACATATTTCGCAATAATAGGATTCACTTCATATGAATCCATGATTTCTTTTGTATGAGATAATTCAACTTCGTGAAATATCATTTTTTCACTCCCCTCTTTCCAAAACAATTATAACGAATGGGACTCTAAAAAAAAAGGGGGACTTTATCAAAAAAGGTGTCAGTCTCATTGAGACTCACACCTTAACTTATACTTAAGCTTTTTTTCTCTTTAAAAGATTTAATAAAGCAGCTGCACAAGACACAAGTAATGCAAAGAAACCTACCTGAGTTGTATCACCTGTCTTAGGCGTATTTGTAGAATCTCCCTTATTTGTATCAGGTTTTACAACATCCTTTTCCTTTACAGTCACTGTAATCGTCTTTGTTGCCTTATTGCCTTCTTTATCTTTCACTTCATATGTAATTTCATATGTACCTGCCTTAGTAAGATCAACAGTATTCTTTGTAATTTCAATCTTATCTGTCAAATCTCCATCTTCCGCATCTTTGGCAGTCACACCTGCCAGTGGATCAAACTTGTCACCAACAGTCACTACTTTATCTTCTGCCTTAATAGTAGGTGCTGCATTGATAGTCACCATATTTAATGCCCATTGTGCATACAATGTCACATCATGTGCAGGCACTTCAAATGTACCTTCAAATTCACCTGTTTTTGGATTATATGAATAAGTATCTCCTGTACCATCTGCTTTTGTATTCCATCCAACAAATACATAGCCTTCTCTTTCATATAAGTTCTTTTCTAATTCAACTGTTTCACCTGGCGCAAACTTATCAGTTTTATTTTCCTTCATATCACCATAGTTTGAATTATAAGTCACTGTATATAAGCCATGTGCTGCTTTTAAGCCATACTTTTCTTTATCTGTTAATATGACTTTTTCGCTTTCTGCATCAAATTTATTGATATTTTCTGAAGATTCATCATATCTGTTACCTTCATTATCAATATACCAGCCATCAATCATATGTCCACAACTACCTGATAACTTTTCACCTACTACAGAATTCTTATAGAAAGTAATAGTACTGTCTTTATCACGTACATATAAATCATCTCCATAACGTGATGAATCATTATCATATACTTTTGATGTTTCATCAATATTGACTAATCCACCAGACCATACTGCAACTCCTGCTGCGGAAGTTCCTTTATTATTATAAATACGTGTATGGTTGGTAAGATTCACTGTTGATCCATCTCCATAAGAACCAATTGCAACTCCATTCCAGTCATCTGCATGCTTATTTTTGATTTCTGTATTATCTAATGTAACTATTGATCCCCTTGAAACACTAATAGCACGACTTCCACTTTCCACATTCTGTCCATCAATCAAACAATCCTTTACATAAGCTGTATAAGGCATTTTTTTGTCTTGATAAGTACTTACAGAAATATCCACATATTTATTTCCTAAGAACTGACAATTTTCAATAGTTCCTTTTAAATATTTCGCATTTTCTTCTTTATATTTTTCAGGAGTGATAGAACTTAATAATTGAACAGAGGTATCTTCATTACCTTTAAATGTACTATTAGTAAGAGTAAAGTCTACACTTGAAAGATAAAGAACTGACCCTTCATGGTTTTCTTCAAATTTACACTGATCAATATTCAATGTAAACTGATTTCCAAAGTTCGCAACAGCTGAACCACCTTCTTCTCTGTTACCCTTAAAAGTACAACCTACAATATTACCTGTTCCATTACCATATGCATAACAGATTACACCTAAAGAAGTACCTGACTGCGCCATACCTTTATTATCGATAAACTTACAATTAGTAAAATCACCGTCAGCCTTCATTAAATGTACAGCACCACCATCATTACCTGATGCATTTCTAGATACTTCTACATTTTCCATAGTGACCTTAGTAACAGGATAATTCGCATATACAGCACCACCATTTTCACTTGCAGAGTTATCATTAATAGTACCACCATAAAATTCCATAACGCCCTTTTGAGCAAAGATAGCACCACCAAAACAATAACTTGATTCAGAATATGAAGCATAGTTCTGATCAATGTTTGTATTTCTAAAGATCAATGAGTCACTTTGATTTGCATAAATAGCTCCACCACAAGCCCACCATGAATTATAAACTACATTATGCTGAATCTGACAATTAGTGAATTCTGCTGTACCCTTTTCTACTAGAATAGCACCACCATGACCAGATCTTGTCACATTCACTGCATTCTTAAATGATGAATTCTTAGCCTTTAAATGACCTTCAGTATAAACCATTGACTTTGTAGCTTTTAAATCTTTATCACCTAAAGTAATTGGGATATAACCTTTTTTATTCTTTACTACTTCTTCACCTGCAGTAAATCCAGAAGCCCCACCATCAAAGTGAATGTTTTCTAGATTTACGGTAGAATTCTCATCAATATTTAAAAGATAACCATTCAAATAATCTTCTGAACGAGATAAAGTAACATCAGTCACCCCTTTGATTGTGATAGTCTTATTCACAACCTTGATTTCTTCAGTCACCTTTAAAGATTGACCTACTACAACTGTATCTCCATCCTTTGCCTGTTCTACCGCTTCTTTTAAAGAAGTATATTCAGTTTCCCCAATTTTTGCGACATAAGATGCTTCGTTCACTAATTGTGGAGTAGTCGATTCTGAAGCTGTATTATTAATACTTTCTTCTACTGCATTATAAGCGAGTGCGACATTTGGTTTCATAAAAGGAGCCATAGAAACAGCCATAGCTGTTGCAAGTGCTGCTTTTACTAAAACATGATTCTTTCTATTCATTTCTTTTCCTTCCTTTTCTATATTAACGATGAATAAAACACTTTATTATTATACTATAAATTCACAGAAAGTAATATTAAATCCGTTATCATACCTTTTTTATGTACAAATACTTGGTATATGTAAAACTATTCTAACCATCTATTGGTTTGTATTTACGAATTTCATTTACACTTTTTGAAACTTCTCTACACCTTTAATTTTAATATGTTAGACTATAATCATGAGGAGGGGGTTTCATGAAGAAAGATCAATATCAAATGGATATGACGCACGGTCCATTGCTTGGTAAGATCTTAATATTTTCTATACCATTAATGTTTTCAGGGGTGCTGCAGTTATTATTTAATGCAGCAGACGTTATTGTGGTAGGACAGTTTGCTGGTCCACGTTCTATTGCGGCAGTAGGTTCTACATCTTCTGTTGTCAACCTATTAGTGAGTTTATTTATTGGTTTATCTGTCGGGGTCAATGTACTTGTCGCACGTTTTATTGCCTCACAAAGAGACAAGGATACCCATGAAACAGTACATTCTGCCATACTACTCGCAATTGTCTTTGGCTTGATCTTTGCGATTATTGGTGTAACAGGCGCAAGAATGATTCTAGAAGCGATGGGATCACCGGATGATGTCATCAATCTTGCAACAACCTATTTACGTATCTATTTTATCAGTATGCCCTTTGTTGCACTTTATAACTTTGGTGCTGCCATATTACGTGCCATTGGTGATACAAAAAGACCACTTATATTCCTTATTGTAGCAGGTGTTGTAAATGTCATATTAAACTTAATATTTGTTATTATATTCAAGATGGATGTAGCTGGTGTCGCACTTGCGACATTTACGGCTGAACTTGTTTCTTCAATACTTATTATTAACTGCTTGATGAAAACAAGTACTGTCATTCATTTAGATATTCATGCTTTAAAGTTCCATAAAGATAAGGTGATTCAGATATTCAAGATTGGGTTACCTGCAGGATTACAGGGTGCTATCTTCTCTATTTCTAATATCCTGATTCAGTCATCTATTAACTCATTTGGTTCTATTGCGATGGCAGGTAATGCCGCAGCAGGATCACTTGAAGGATTTGTTTATCAGTCTATGAATGCGATTTATCAGGCATGTGTCACTTTCACAAGTCAGAACTATGGTATTAATGATAGAAAGAGAGTCGATAGAGTCCTTGCATTATGTATTGGAATAGTCACAGTTGTAGGACTTGTTTTAGGTAATCTTGTCTACTTCTTTGCGGATGAATTGATTCATATCTATACAACAGATGTACAAGCCATTGCCTATGGTCATGAAAGATTATTGTATATATGTGTACCTTATTTCATCTGTGGCTGGATGGATGTCATAGTCGGTTCATTAAGAGGTTTAGGTTATTCTACTATTCCTATGATTGTATCTTTAATAGGTGCATGTGGACTAAGAGTCTTATGGATTCTTACTATCTTCCAATACTTCCATACACTTAATTCTGTTATGAAATGACGATTGTCAAGTGGAAATATCACATTTCTTTGATTATC
>ERZ857629.953-NODE-953-length-35479-cov-4.122657_pt1 | contig 35479 bp, 24 predicted proteins | sample MGYA00519700_ERZ857629 | MGnify/ENA primary metagenome ERZ857629 (study PRJEB31778, sample SAMEA3449351) | human gut metagenome | biome: human gut; feature: human-associated habitat; material: faeces | place: United Kingdom | collected 2010/2012 ... | reverse complement strand
TCGCCGGAAGTTAAAGGAAGATAACGGATAATAGCATAACTCATTGAAGAATAATGGTGATGTCCGTTACCTTCAATCTGCCGCAGGCGGATTGACTTCTGATAACTTCTGCTAACCCCCGTCTTGACGACGACGATGCCCCGCCGCAGCATATAGCCTGAGAAGTAATGATACAATGTGATATTGAAATAATTTACTAACTAAAACCAAATTCTATGGAAAATTTAAAGAAACCATTGTTTCGCGTGAATAAGAAGCAATTGGTACTTCCGTTTGCCGTTGGTATGTTGTTGTGTACAACAAATGTTTCGGCAGCCGACGAATTGGCACGCTCTGTATATGTTGCCGCTCAGGCGCAGCAGAATGTGCAGGTAAGCGGACTGATTGTTGATGCCGCCGGCGAACCGCTCGTAGGTGTGAGCATCGTGGAAAAGGGAAACAAGACCAACGGTACTGTCACCGACCTTGACGGTAACTTCACATTGAAAGTACCTGCAAATGCAACACTTGTAGCTTCATACGTTGGCTACCGTGCACAGGAAGTGAATGTGAACGGCAAGACAAGCCTCAACATCACTCTCGAAGAGGATGCTGAGGTGCTTAACGACGTGGTGGTAATCGGTTACGGTACGGTAAAGAAGGCCGACCTCGCCGGTTCTGTTTCCGTAATGGACAACAAGCAGTTCAAGGATCAGCCCATCACTCAGGTTGCTGACGCTCTCAATGGCCGTATGGCCGGTGTCTCTGTGGAAAGCGCAGGCATTCCAGGAGGTGCTGTTAAGATCCGTGTTCGTGGTTCCAACTCAGTGACAAAGAGCAACGACCCGTTGTATGTTGTCGATGGTATGGTGCGCGAGTCAGGTCTCGACGGCATAAACCCTGAGGATATTCAGAACATGCAGGTGTTGAAGGACGCTTCTTCAACAGCCATCTACGGTTCGCGTGGTGCCAACGGTGTTGTTATCATCACAACAAAGAGCGGCGTGAAGGGCGAGAGCAAGATTACTCTTGATGCTTCTTGGGGTATCCAGAATGCAACACGTCTGCCTAAGATGATGGGCACAAAGCAGTATGCACAGTTCCTCGTTGACTACTTCAACGTGAGCGAAAACAGGCTTAAAGGCTACCTCGACGGTACAAAGCCCGGTGTCGATTGGACAGATGTAATGTTCCGCACAGGTCTGACACAGAACTATAAGGTTGTCTTCACAAAGGGTACCGAAGGTATGCAGGCATACGTTTCCGGTAACTATATGAAGAACGAAAGCGTTCTGGAAGGTGGCCAGTACGAGCGTTACTCTGCAAAGGTGAACTTGAAGACACAGCTCAAGAAGTGGCTGGATGTTACTTTGGACTTCAATGCTTCGCGTGGTGTAGGCAAGGGCGTGAATTCTCTTAGCGGCTCGCCATACAACAACCCATTGTATGTGGCACTGAACTCTTCTCCGACAATGGAAATCTTCGATGAGAATGGCAACTATATGCAGGACCCGTTTTGTGTCATCGAACCCAATGCCTACGGTGCACTCGTTGGTAATCAGAGCGAGCGTCGTAGCGATGTTGTGAATGGTCACATCGACTTGAAGTTCAATATCTGCAAGGGCTTCACATTTACCACAAGCAACGGCTTCGATTATTATAACGGTACAAACTACAACTTCACTTCAAATCTTTGGACCAGAACTCACCAGGCTAACATGGGCAATGGTAACACACAGCGCATGAATCTCCAGTCAGTGAACAACTTCACATACGTTGGTGAATGGGGCGACCACAACCTCGTTGCAACTGGTGTATGGGAGGCAACAAAGAGCACGACATCAGGCATGAACATCAATGGTAACAACCTCAAGAACCCAGGTGTTGGTTGGTGGAACGTGAAGAACGCAGAAGTTATCAATGCCGGCAACAGCTACTCTGACTGGGCTCTGCTCTCAGGTGTTGCCCGTGTGATGTACAACTATGCCGGCAAGTACATGGTTACAGGTACATTCCGTGCCGACGGTTCAAGCCGCTTCACAAACAACAAGTGGGGCTACTTCCCATCAATCGCTGGTGCATGGACTGTGACAAACGAAAAGTTCATGGAAAGCACACGCGATGTGCTCAGCAACTTGAAGATACGCGCAAGCTACGGTATCATTGGTAACCAAGATATCACTCCGTATTCAACTCTTCCTCTGCTTTCTGAGGCTTCATCTACATTCGGAACACCGACAGCAGTACCCGGATATGGAATCGGACGCCTTGCTACTCCCGACTTGAAATGGGAGAAGACAAAGCAGTTTGACTTAGGTCTTGACTTCGGTTTCTTCAACAACCGTTTGGAACTCAGCTTCGACTACTTCAATAAGAAGACTACCGATGCCATCCTTGGCACAACAACATCGGCTGCTCTTGGTAATCTTTCATACAATGTCAATATAGGTGAGGTGGCTAACCACGGTTTCGACATCTCGCTCACAGCACGCATCATCGAGACAAAGGACTTCCAGTGGCAGACCTCTATCAATGGTACTTATCTGAAGAACGAAGTTAAGAAACTCACCGACCAGCAGAAGATGATCTTCGAGAAGCGGGGCATTTCCATACTTCCCGATCCTATCGTTACCATGGAAGGCGAAGCTCTCGGTTCTTTCTATGGATATGAGTGGGCTGGCATCGACTCTGAAGGCTACGACACATACTGGTCGCAGAACGCAGCAGGCGAGCGTGTGGCTTCAAGAACTCCTAACGCCAATACTGACCGTAAGGTACTTGGTAAGGCAACTCCTGACTTCACACTCGGATGGAACAACACATTGTCGTACAAGAACTGGTCGTTCAACGCATTCTTCAACTCAGCATTTGGCGCACAGCGTCTCAACGCATTGCGCTATAGCATGAACTCAGTGAATGGTAACACATTTGCTATCACAGACGCTGACTTCATCGGTGAAATCGGCAAGACAATGCCTAACCCAAGTGTTGCAGGCAACAACTACCTCGGAGCATCGTCGAAGTGGGTGGAGAACGCCGACTACTTCCGTTGTGAGAACGTGACAATCGCTTACGATTTGCCACGCAGCATGCTCAAATTTGCTGATGTACGTCTCAGCTTCAGCGTGCAGAACCTCTTCACAATCACCGGTTATAAGGGTTCTAATCCTGCCGGATATAATGGTGAAGGCGACATCGCCGGCGGACTTGACTTCGGTAGCTATCCAACTCCGAGAACATTCACATTCGGATTTAGAGCGAATTTCTAACAAATTAATGACTACACAACTATGAAAATAAATATTTTACCGGGTTGCATTCTTGCAGCTTCAATGGTGCTCACTACATCTTGTAGCGACTTCCTCACGGAGGACCCGAAAGGTCAGATGACTCCTGAAAATGTGTTCAAAACAACGGAAGACCTAGACTTGTCGCTTACATCACTCTACGGCTCACTGCTTGGATTGCAGTGTAACTCAAATACTACTATCGTACAGGTAATGGGTGATGATGTGACATCAACAACGGGTTCTAACAAGGCAGCTTATTTGGCTTCTGACGCATTTGAGGTTCCCTCTGATGTGAAGGGTTCGGAAGATTTATGGAGAAATCTTTATGCCATCATTAAAAACTGTAACTATGCAATCGATTGTGCAAAACACATCGGTGTTGCTGAAACAGAAGTGAGCGAAACTCTCGGACAGGCTTATTTCTGGCGTGCATACGCTTACCTCATGTTGGTACGCACATTCGGCCCCGTGCCGGTTTCTCCTGAGAATGTCCTCTCGCTCAGTCTTAAAGAGACATCTGATGCGACTCCGCTTACTTCGATTGAGGATATTTACAAAAATATCATTATCAGCGACTTGGTAAAGGCTGATGGATTCAATCTTCCTGCACAATACGAAGGTGACAGAAAGTCGGTGAACGGCAGCAATATCTATGTTTCACGACAGGCTGTCAAGTCTGTGCTTGCAGCCGCTTATATGTCAATGGCAGGCTATCCTCTCCATAAGACCGAGTGTTATGCACTTGCTGCCGACAAGGCCAAGGAGGCTATCGACATAATGAACCAGACTGGCGCAAACTCATTGCTCGACGATTGGAAGGATGTTTACAGCTATGGCAACAACTACAGCAAGGAATGTGTCCTCGGACTCTACTATAATCCTAACACAGGAAGCTGGGGATCGGACGACTCACAGTTCACTTCTTGCCATGTGCTTCAGTATTACAAAGACTGGCAGGGTTGGGGTGACTTCCTCGCAGAGCGTAAGTTCTGGAAGGATTATCCGGAAGGTCCACGTAAGAACGCCGTGTTCGCAGAGTCATTGTTGACTTTGGAAGGAAATAGTGTTGATTGGTGGGCTACAAAGAAGGGCGAACCATACACTACTTGGGAAGAAGATGGTAAAAAGAAGTCGAATGCCATTATCTCAGACTTCCGTCCTATGTACACCGGTTTCGCTGTGAATCAGGACAATGGTGCTCCCGTTGCCGCTCCGTTCGATTGCACAAAGCCTATCTACGCAGGTATGACTCTTGCAAAGACCCATCAGCTCGTGCGTGTATCAGAGGTGCTTTGCTGGTTTGCTGAGGCTTCTGCACGCTCACACAAATATACCACTGAGGCAAGAGCTGCCTTGAAGAAGGTGCGTGCCCGTGCATGGGCAGATGCTGCAAAAGTGGCAGCTGTTGATAACATGACCGACGACCAGCTTGCTCAGGCTGCTTACGAAGAGCACAGATATGAGGTTGCCGGAAATGTAATGGCGCTTGTTACTTGCCGTGAGGATATGTTCCGTATGATGAAGGACGCAAACAACGGTCCTCTTAAAGACCACTTCGATTATCGTTGTGGTGCTCAGGATTTTGTTCTCGTGCCCGCCGGTACTCTGACACGCTCACAGGAATATGATGAAGCAACTAAGACATATCGTCCTGTGACATATACTCTTGCTGCAGACATTAAGTTGCCAGAGGAATATGCTATTGAAAACGAGTGGAGACAGTGGAGAGGCGAAAGCTCTATCTATACTATCTATCCGCCGTCGGAAGTTCTGAAGAACCCGTACTTGGTAAGAAAGTAAGTCGGAACGACTGGAATTTGAAATAAAATTCAACAATAATCCCGGTAAAAAGCAAGTGAATCTTGACTTTTTACCGGGATTTTTCGTGTTTTTTTGAAACTACATCCTATCTGCATCCCATCTACATTCTATCTACATTTTTGTAAGTCTCTGTGGTTGAAAGTATTACTGTGATATTGGATGCAAAAATGATGGAATGATGGTTTTTTGCCATAAAAAACTTTTCTCTGTAAAAACTGTGGGCAGACTTGTCTTTTATCAGGATTTTCTGTAACTTTGCAAAGTATAACGTTATACACATTTTATAATATGATGCAAGCAATGATTTTTGCGGCAGGACTTGGCACTCGGCTGAAGCCGCTTACCGACACTATGCCAAAGGCATTGGTAAGTGTAGGGGGTGAGCCGTTGATAAGGCGTGTCTTGCAGCGACTTGCCGATGCCGGCGTGGGTCGCGTAGTAGTAAATGTGCATCATTTTGCATCACAAATCACTCAATATCTTTCTGAAAACAATAATTTTGGACTCGACATTGCAATAAGCGACGAAACCGAAGGACTGCTCGAAACGGGTGGCGGCATAAAGCATGCCGCACGGCTTTTCGATGCCGGCTCGCCGGTGCTGATACATAATGTCGATATATTGAGCAACGTAAACCTGCGCAAGTTCTACAATATCGCTGCCGAAAGTGAGGTTGCTGCCATTCCCGTAGATGCGGTTCTGCTCGTGAGTTGGCGCAAGACCAAACGCTATCTGCTCTTCAATGATGACATGCGGCTTGTGGGATGGACGAACATTGAGACGGGCGAAGTGAAGAGCCCATACCCAGAACTCGACCCGCGGAAATGCAGAATGTACGCCTTTGCCGGCATACATGTGATTTCGCCGCGAATGTTTCCGCTTATGGATGCCTTTCCGGAGAAGTTCAGTATAATAGACTTCTATCTGAAAACTTGTGCCACACATAATATAAAAGGTTATGTTAAGGACGACTTAAAACTCATGGATATTGGCAAACTCGACACACTTGCCCAAGCCGAGACATTCCTTTCGGAGTTGTGAGCCGAGAACTCTTGGCTTGGAAATGACGGAGATGGAAATACATTTTACAATCAGACATCGAATATTTATAATTAAACATTTTATATAATGCAACAGAAGATAATAATTCTTGATTTCGGTTCGCAGACCACGCAGCTCATCGGACGCCGCGTGCGCGAGCTCGACACCTTCTGCGAGATTATGCCTTACAACAAATTCCCGAAGGACGATCCGTCGGTTATCGGCGTCATCCTTAGTGGAAGTCCCTACTCGGTGCACGACGAGGAGGCTTTCAAGGTGGATTTGAGTCAGTTTGTAGGGCGCATACCGGTGCTCGGAATCTGCTACGGCGCACAGTTCATCAGCTATGCAAACGGCGGAAAAGTGGAGGCTGCCGACTCCCGTGAGTATGGCAGAGCCAACCTTGAGCACTTCGAAGCGGAGAATCCTTTGTTCAAGGGATTCGTGGAAAACTCGCAGGTATGGATGAGCCATGGCGACACAATCACCGCCATCCCCGAGGGCTACAAGTGCATCGCTTCCACCGCCAATGTGAAGTTTGCAGCTTACGCATCGACCACAGAGCCGGTATGGGCAGTGCAGTTCCATCCCGAAGTGTTCCACTCTTTGCAGGGAACACAACTTCTTAAGAACTTCGTGGTGGACATCTGCGGTAGCAAGCAGGACTGGAGTGCCGACTCGTTTGTGGAGACTACCGTTGCGGAACTCAAGGCTCAGCTTGGCGACGACAAGGTGATTCTCGGACTTTCCGGCGGTGTCGATTCAAGTGTGGCAGCCGTATTGCTCAACAAGGCTATCGGCAGCAACCTCACTTGTATCTTCGTTGACCACGGAATGCTGCGCAAGAATGAGTTCCACGATGTGATGGAGGATTACAAATGCCTTGGTCTCAACGTGATAGGCGTGGATGCCTCGGAGAAGTTCTTTGCCGACCTTGCAGGAGTGACCGACCCTGAGCAGAAGCGAAAGATCATAGGCCGTGACTTCGTTGAGGTGTTCAATGCCGAGGCAAAGAAGCAGACCGGTGCCAAATGGCTTGCACAGGGCACAATCTATCCCGACCGTATTGAGTCGCTGAACATCACAGGTAAGGTGATAAAGAGCCACCACAATGTGGGCGGACTGCCAAAGGAAATGAACCTGAAACTGTGTGAACCGCTGAAATGGCTGTTCAAGGACGAAGTGCGCCGAGTGGGACGTTCCATGGGAATGCCGGAGCATCTCATCACACGCCACCCCTTCCCGGGTCCCGGACTCGCCGTGCGTATCCTCGGAGACATTACTCCCGAAAAGGTGCGCATACTTCAGAATGCCGACGACATCTATATCCGTGGCTTGCGTAACTATAAGGTGAAGCTTAGCGGAGAGGATGCACGCCGTGTGCTTGCAGCCGGCGTTCCTGCCGATATGCAGAACGGCGAGATAGAAGTTTCGCTCTACGACCAGATTTGGCAGGCGGGAACTGTACTGCTTTCCACTGTACGTTCTGTGGGCGTTATGGGTGATGAGCGTACTTACGAGCACCCCGTCGCTCTCCGTGCCGTGACTTCTACCGACGCCATGACAGCCGACTGGGCTCCTCTGCCTTACGATTTTATGGCAAAGGTGTCTAACGAAATCATCAATAAGGTGCGTGGTGTGAACCGCGTATGCTATGACATATCTTCAAAACCACCTTCGACAATCGAGTGGGAATAAATTGATAATGGATTAATGGGGGATTATGAGGCGCGACAGACTGTTGCCTTGTAATCCCCCGTTTTTGTTGAATTTTATTTGAAAGGACTATTCTCATGAAATATTATGTAGCCAGATTCAATATAGAATGTGAGCCAGAACTGCTTCAGATCGCACGTGAACTGCTCTCTGCTTCGGCTTGTGAGGCTGGTTTCGAGGCTTTTGAGGACACCGAAACGGGCATCGACGGATATGTGCAGTGCCAGTTGTTCGACAAGAATGCGCTTGACAATGCCTTGCAGGAAATTCCACTTGAGGGCGTCAGAGTGACATACGATGTAGCAGAAGTGGAGGACCAAGACTGGAATGCCGGTTGGGAAGAGGAAGGTTTTGAGCCTATTGGCGTGTCCGACGACTTTATTGTTTATGATGCGAAGCACACCGACATGAGTGCTTTTGCAGGCAACGACGGTGTAAGGCGGGTCTTCATCGAGGCACGCAATGCTTTCGGAACGGGTACGCACCAGACCACACGCATGATTCTGCGCCGTCTGCTCTCTATGGATTTGCATGGAAAGAGCGTGCTCGACTGTGGTTGCGGCACCGGTATTCTCGGTATTTCCGCCTCGCTGTTGGGTGCCGGCTTTGTGCTGGGCTACGACATTGACGAATGGAGTGCGGACAACGCTCGGCATAACGCAACGCTTAATGGCGTGGACAATATGGAGGTTCTGCTTGGCGATGCAAGTGTGCTTGGTGGTGTGAAGGAGCGTTTCGATGTGGTGATTGCCAACATCAACCGCAACATTCTCATTGCTGACATGAGCGTATTTGCTACTCATATAAAGCCTGGCGGTGTGCTCATTCTCAGCGGTTTCTATGAGAGCGATGTGACAATGCTGACCCGTTCGGCGACGGAAAACGGTCTGGTTCTTCACGATGTCATTACAGATGAAGAGTGGGCTTCAGCTTCGTTTCGTATGAAATGAAACCGGATTGGATAGAAAACAAAAGAAACGAGGGGAGTGTATTGAAAGTAATTCTCTTTCGATACTCTTCCCTCGTTCCTTTTTATTGTCGTTTTTTAGATAGAGCGCAGGAACATTACCACTGCATCGCGGTCTGCCTTGGAGAGGTTATAGAACTTCAACGCAGAGTTGTAAGCGTGGGAATTCTTGGAATAGGCGTGCCACATGATGGCTTCCACCTCGTTGCGTGCACGGCAGTCGTGCAGTCTTTCCACGCCGCTGCCATTCACACTTGCAAGTCCGCGACCCCAAAGTGGAGTGGTGCGGCACCATGAACCGTGTATGTCGTTGATCATATACAGCTTGTGCTGCATCATGTCGGAGTACGGATAGATGGTTTGATTTGCATAACGTGGCAACTTCTTGCCGGCAATCATGTTGGGAGTCCAGTAGTTGTCGCTGCCGGTCACCCACTTGGCACGATGACAATTGGTGCAACCTATCTCGTTGAACACCTTCTTTCCTCGCTGCACCCTTGCGTCGTTGAGGTTGCGTGCACGCGGAATGGCGAGTCCTCTGTGCCATACCATGAACTCATAGAAGTGGTCGGCACTCATCTCCGGCTCAAAGGAATGCCATTCGTTGTCAAACTGGTTTGTGCCGGGTTGGAGCAAACCTTCCACCTTTTCGCTTATCTTATCGTCGGTGTCGGCCCAGAAAGGAGAGGTCGGATCCTTCTTGATCTTTTCTATTACCTCATTATCCTCGGCCATAGCCTTTGCCCAAGCGTTGGTAGTGTAGAGCTTCGGACGGTCGGGTCGTGTCACATTGGTGATGTTCCAGATGGCGTTTGCGCCCGGACCGTCTTGCAGAGTGGCACGTGTAAGGGCGTAAGTGAACCGCTTCACCATCTTCTTTCCCTCCTGTCCATCTACGGTTTTGCCAGTACCTATGGTAGCGGTGTACCATGCTCCGTTAGCGAAGTCGTTGGCATCGGCATTCCAGAATTTCGGATTTACATACTCTTTCACATCAGCCACCTTCGCAATGTTCTTGTAATAGTTGGCGGTTGAGGCATACTGTGCCTTGAGGTCGTCCTCGGTGATGGCGTCGAGCAAGCCCGAACCGATTATGCCGATGGTAGATTCGAGACGCACCGCAACTGCGCCGTTGCCCGTATCGTAAGGATTCGGGTTCGTACGGAATGCTTCGCGCGGAATATTTACTTCGGGATAGATGAGTTCATACTTCTCGCCGTCGGGGAATTGCATAGGCAGACCGCTTTCCATTGCAGTCACTTTGTGCCACTGAAGTTTGATCTTGCTCTCGTCAATAGGTGCCTTGAACGGTTCGGTGGCTTGTGTCTGCGGCATACCGGTCACTTCCGAAACGTATGAACCGTCGTTGCTGTTGGCACCGTCTTCGGGATGATAGACGGCAAGCAGATAACCGTTGCCGTTACCGTAGGCTGTCGTGAAGTGGTCCATACGCTTGCCATGACCGTAATTGGGGTGACAGTCGAGGCAGGAACGGCGTACGGATGCCGGGCCGAGACCGCCGAACCCGGAAGAGGAGACGGTGAACTGACGCTCGAAGAACTTCTCTCCTGCGTTGAAATCGTCGAGTAGTCCCTGTGCTGTTACGGCAGGAGTTTCGTCTTCGTAGCATCCTGAAGTCACGTTGTCGGTAGTTCCGAGTTCACCGCCGGGGTACCATTCCGACTTGTCGAAGTTGCCCATTGCCTGTCCTACATACTTGGCGTCCGACTCGATGGTTCCGTCGTCGTTAGGCACATCGTCGTTGCATGAAACCATTGTCAGGGCAAGACCCATTGCAAGCGAGCTGAGTATAAAGTTGTGCTTGTTCATAATGTTTTGTTGTTAATCGTGTTTATTGACAAATAGCCAATACCCCTTTCCGTCATTTGCGGCGAGGGATATTGGCGAAATTCGTTTTTTTGTTATTTCTCATTCTGTTTGTTTATCCAGCTGCCGGCCTTGTTCAACTCGTCGTTGAGTTTGGAGACAGCCTCAATGCAGTCGCCCACACGCTGTGCTCCCGGCTCTTCCACGAACGACTTGCCGCTGTTCTTGGCAGTTTCAAGAGCTTGCAGAGCTGAGTTGAGCGCATTGTTCAGGTCGCTGTAACCAGTGTAACCCACCTTCTGCAAGAGATTCATGATGGAGTTTGCGGCAGGAGTTGTGGCTGTGATGTCGCGTGTTCCGTAGAGAGAGTTCTTGATGGAGTAGATGTTGTCCTGATAGTCTATGAACGAACGGTGGCTGTAAGGCGATTCGATGTAGTCGCGTGAGTCTTCTTCCGAACCCGTATTTGTTGCCGTACGGTAGGCCTGTCCCAGTTTCTGGTCGGCCACTTCTGCACAGATATTTGAGCATCCGCCCACGAAAATCTGGTTGATTGTGCCGAGCCATGAGCCGTAACCGGTCGTTGCTGTAGGTGAAAGCAGGAAGTCGCCGTAGCACATTCCGCTCTCGTTTGCCATACCGTTATAACGGAGTGTGGCTGTGACGTAGCTTGCCTCACCGTTGATGAGGCTCTTTGTCTCGCTGCTTGCCTTGTCGCCGAGCCATGTGTATTCGAGCACTGCTGTCACGTTGCGCACATCGCCTGCCACTGCCTGGAGGAAAGCGAGTTCGTCGATGCCTTTCACTGATGTCATGCCTTCCTCAGTGTCGTTGTTGCTGAGAGCCTCAACCGTGCGGTTGCTGCCGTTGCGGAAGAGCACGAATTCCATACCGTGGAAGCCGAGCACTGACTGGAAGTCGGTGTTGTTCTTCGACACGAACTTTGCAGGGTCAGAGCTTTTGAAACCTGCAATGAGAGTAGGGTTGTTGAGTGCGTTTACGAGTTCCTTGTGGTCGAGAGGCCAAGAGTCGATGTGTGGATCGAGATCGTTGTTTGAAGCCGAACCGTAGAGGAATGCCTCGCTGCGCTCCCACTGGCATCGTGCTGCCTTGAAGGCTTCACATGCTGCGTCAATCTGTGCCTGGGTCATAGTGCCGTTTGATGCCGACTGGTAGAGAGCCTGGGCTGCTGCATAGAGAGTGCGGGAGTCCTTTGCAAGTTCAGTGTAGGTGGGATACACCACATTGTCTATGTAGGCCTGTGTCACATTCTTCATGTCTGACTTTCCGATAGTCACTGTCTCGCTGCCTTCCGGACCGTCGTTGTTGTCGCAGGAAGTGAAACCTAATGAAACGGCACCAACGAGGAGTGCCATAGCGTACTTGTTGATTTTTTTCATGTTGATATTAATTGTTTGTTATGATTTATGTCTTAACCTGAAAATTCTCTTTTTACTGTCCGTCGGGCATTAAACCCAAATCGGGCATTAGACCGAAACAGCGTATTATAAAAGAATTTGTCTTTCTTTTCCACCCTTCTCCGCATTTGTTTCATCATCTTGCCGCCGTTCGCGTTTCGCCATAGCCCGCTATGGCTTCAACACAAACGTTGCAATCTGCTCGAAACAAAGACGAAGCTGAGTGGAAATCTAATGACCGATTTGGGTTAAAGGAACATACCTTGATAAGCCACTCCGATGTTCAGTGCCGGCTCGTCGTTGTATTGCGATTTGAACTTGCGGTAGTTGTATTCTGCCTTTACGCAAATCTGCGGCACGGGGTAATAGTTTATGCCACCTGCGAAAATCTTCTTGCTTGTGTATTCCTTCGAACCTCCTAAGCAGGAATTGTAGTATTCGAAATGTCCGAACACATAGAGTTTCTGACGCTCTGTGCGCATCTTGCCTATCTGTGAGAAAATGTCGTAACCCACCTCTACGCTTGTCGCAATGGCGTGAGATCCGAAAGCCTGGTTGGTCTGGTAGGGTTTCACATATTGCACGTTAGGCTTGCGCATGGCACTGATGGTCTTGGCATCGCTCACATAACCGTAGTCAATGTTGCCTCGTGCCACCCAGTTGTGGGCATTGTATGTGAAGTCGAACGCACCGAGATAAACGTTGCCCTTTATCTTCTTGTAGTCGCCTTTCTCCATATCGTGAGGCACGGCGTTGTGCATTGACTGTCCGTAGTAGCCGCTCACTCCGAGGCGAAGTCCCGGCACTGTATAGTTGTCCACGCGTGCTGCAAATCCATATTTGTTGGCAACCTCGAATTCGAAAGGCTTCGTCGTACCAGATCCAATCCAGTTGTCGCGGCTGAACTGCCATGCGTCGAGTCCTGCCACCATCTGCGCCTCGTAGCGGAAATCGCCTGAACGTCCCCAAAACGAGACACCCGTCTGGTGCCATGTGCAGGGAAGTATGGTGCGTTCGCCTTCCGGACGATATACGGTGAAGAAGTTAAGCGGCTCGTGGTAGGCGTTGGTGAGACCCACAGGCACCACGATGTGTCCGGCGCGGATGTTGGCGAAGCGTCCGAACGACTTCTGAATCCAGAACTGTTCCAGTTCCACTTCTCCGCCGCGTTCCTGCTCCTGCTCGAACTCGATCGATTCCTCTGCCTCGTATTCTATTGCCGAACCGGCTCCTCCGTGCTCGAATTCAATCTCCGTTCCGAGTGTCCATCCCTTTCCGAAGTCATAGCCCAGATAGATGACGGCATGCGGAATGTCGAAGCGTCCGTGGCTCGGATCCTTCTTGTGAAGGCTTGCCGAACTGTAGCGGTTGCCGCTGTCGCTGTAGAAGTTGCGACCGTAAGCCACCTCGCCATATCCGCCCACGCTCAGGCGGTTGCCTCTTGCGTGCTGCATGACACTGTCGGCAGCCACTTCCTGGGCGTCGCTTTCAACCGGGACACCGAGCGCCACTGCGCCGAGTGCGATGGAAACAATAGTTGCTTTATTCATGTTTTTATCGTTTTTTTAATTATTTTTTTCGGTTGCAAAGGTATTGTGATTACATTTTGTCGGCAATACCCAAAAATCGGTAAATGGGGTTGTCACCATTTTTAGGTATTTTCTGCCACTTGTCGCTGCGTTGTAACGTAAAATACCTAATTGTAATGATTGTGAGTGTCGCATATTTTTTGTTATTTTGCAACAGTAAATACTAAGGTGGTTTATGATAGGTGCCACCGCATTTTAGAAACCGTTTTAAATAAACAAGGCGATGAAGAATCAGAAAATGTATGAGGCCGACGACAAGATGATATTCCTGATAAGGGACAACTACAACCTGTTGCAGAGTCTGGGATGCTTCGGAATAAGTCTCGGCTTCGGCGACAAGACGGTGCGTCAGGTCTGCGAAGAGCAGAATGTGGATACTTACACGTTTCTCGCTGTGGTGAATTTCACCATCAACGGTCATCGTGACATCGATGATGCCGGGCGGCTTTCGGTGCCTACACTGTTGCAATATCTTAGGGCAAGTCACGACTATTTTATTGATTTCCAACTGCCTTTTATCCGTAAGGAACTCGTCGATGCCCTTGATGAAAGGGACAATCTGGCACGCCTCATCCTGAAACTCTACGATGAGTACGCACGTTCCATCACATCGCACATGCGCTACGAGGAGAAGATGGTGTTCCCCTACGTTGAGGCGTTGCTCGAAAAACGCCAGACGGAGGACTACAGCATCGACACATATTCAAAGCATCACGGACAGGAGAGCACAAAACTGCGCGAGCTGAAGAGCATCATCATAAAGTATTTGCCCAGCGACGGACTGCACAACAACCAGCTTTCGGCGACGCTCTACGACATCTACAACAACGAGGAGTGGCTCTCCCTTCATGCGGAGGTGGAGGACAACATCTTCATTCCTGCCATACGCCGCCTTGAGGAACGCATGAAGCAGAACGATGTGACGGCGAAAATCTCGAACATGATTTCCAAGAATGCCGACAGTGCGGAGGCTCTCGGACAGCGCGAGAAGGATGTTATCGTGAGTCTGGTGCAGGGCATGAGCAACAAGGAGATTGCCGATCACCTCTGCATCTCGGTGAACACCGTCATAACCCATCGCCGCAACATAGCGCGGAAACTGCAGATTCACAGTCCGGCGGGCTTGACTATCTATGCCATTGTCAATAATCTTGTTGATATTTCTACGGTAAAACTGTAAGCGCAGGAATGCTTGCAGTTGGCTGGATTTCTTTCTCTTTGATTTTCAGTAAGTTATGTGTGGTCTAAAAACAAGGCTTGTTTGCACTCGAAACAAGCCTTGTTTATAACGCAAAGAAGCCTTGTTTGCACTCCAAACAAGGCTTCTTTGAAAACGGAATGTTTTATTTTGTTGCTTTTGCTGTCATAGTCATGGCTTTTGCCTTGGCTTTGTCGAGTGCCGCCTGTGCCTTCTTCTTGGCAGCAGGGGTCTTTGCATTCTTCACATTGTCGTACAGATTCCAGAGGTTGCACTTTGCTGTTGCAGCCTTGAAAGCCTTGGTGAATGCTTCGGCAGTGGCTTCTGTAGCAGCCTCTTCTTCGGCAGTGGCGTAGGCGTGCCTGTATCCTTTCGTCTTGTTCCAGAGTCCGCGTGTGAAATCGGGGAATGTCACCGAGGCGCAGTCGTTGTCCATCGACAGGGCACTGAGTTCGCCGATGGAGCACCATTCAGCCAGGTCATAGACATCCATATCGAGTGGCAGTCCGTTTTGCAGGCAATATACGAGGCGTGCAGTCATCACGAAGTCCATGCCGCCATGTCCTCCCACTTCCTTTGCAAGTTCGCCGAACTTCTTCAGTATGGGGCTTTCGTATTTCTCTTCGAGTGCCTTGCGCTGCTCTGCGGGCATGAAACTGTGCGAAGAGAGGTTGTCCACCTGCGGCTGGTTGCCCGTAGTCGCGAGTTGTGCGCCGTCTATGGCGTAGCCTTCAACGGGATATTTGTTGGCGAAGCCCTTTGTTCCGGTGAGCTGGTAGAGGCGGTTGTAAGGCTGCGGTGTCATCACGTTGTGCTGCAGCTCTATCACCTTCTTGTTGGCGGTGCGTATGAGTGTGGTGGTGTGGTCGCCGTTGCGGAAGTCGTTGCATGGTTTGCCCGTGCGCTTTTCCACGAGAGCCTTGCCATTGACGCTCTTGGTGTCCATCGCCACAAGCGTTGTCATGCGGTCGCCACGGTGAATGTCGAGAGCCTGAGCCACGGGTCCGAGACCGTGTGTGGCATATAGGTCGCCGCGGTTCTCACGGTTGTATTTCAGTCGCCATCCGAGCTGTTCGGGGTCGGAGCCGTCCGGGTTCTTCCAGTAATAGTCCCAGAACTCGTCGAGGTTGTGTATGTATGCACCCTGGGCACGGAGTATCTCGCCGAACACGCCGTGCTGTGCCATGTTGAGGGTGCGCATTTCAAACCAGTCGTAGCAGCAGTTTTCGAGAATCATACAGTTGAGTTGTTTCTGCTCGGCAAGGTTCACAAGCTCCCAGCACTCCTCCAGATTCATTGCCGAAGGCACCTCGTCGGCCACGTTCTTGCCGTTCTCCATGGCGCATTTTGCGACCACTGCGTGGTGTGCCCAGTCGGTGGCTATATACACAAGGTCGATGTCCGGGCGTCTGCACAGTTCTTCGTAACCCTTCTCTCCGTAATAGACGGCGGCAGGGGCGAGCCCGTTCTTGCGCAGAAGTTCGTTCTGCTTTTCGGCGCGTTCCTGCTCAAAGTCGCAGAGGGCAACAATCTGTACGCCTGGGATGAGGCAGAAGTCGGCCACGGCACTCGGCCCGCGCATTCCCAGACCGACGAATCCCACGCGCACCGTCTTCATCTTGGGCAGGCGCAGATTGAGCACATCCTTCTGTCCGGCAGGACGCTCCGGAGTCTCGATTACGATTTTCCCCTTGTTCCAGTGCCACTTGGTCGATGGCGAAAGCGACTGTGCGTTTGTTGTCAGCGTGCCCAGTGTGAGCAGCGAAGCAAAGGCCAGACTGAATAGATTGAATGTTTTCATAAGTTCTTATATATTTAATAATGTGGTTGTTTGTTACAAAGTTAGCAAATGTTTGGCACATACGGAAATTCTGTTCTGACTTTATGCCGCCTGTAGTGCTTTTCGCCTGTTGGTGCGAATCTGTGATTTTAGCAAGACTGGACTGCTTTTTTTGACGGGTGGGGTAACATTCGTTCAATTGCGATGCTAACCTGTTGGTATTGCGGATGATGTAGGTTTTGCTCAAATTATTACTGTAGGACGGGTGTGTTTTTGTGACCTGTGGATGATGATTTTTTTCTGTTAATATTTCAATTTTGTTGTAATGAAATCGTTTTTTTATATTATCTTTGCAGCAGTTTCCTTGAAGTTGTATGAAGAAGTTTTCTTTATCGGACTTTTTAAAAGTTTGACAAAACGGAAAACTTTTTGGAAAACGAAAACGAAAAAGTTTCCCAAAACAGAAAACTTTTACAGGCTTCGCGAATGAAACGATGTGTGAAAAAAGAATGACAACTCTATATTGAATTACAAAACCCAAAGACAAATAACAAAACACCGAATAGAAATGGAGAACTTCAAAATTACCAAGCGCGACGGTTCTCAGGACCGCTTCTCGTTAGATAAGATAATGAATGCCGTGATAAAGGCATTCCAGTCGGTTGATGAACAGATCGACCTCAATGCAATATCAAAGATCATCAGCCGTCTGGATATTCATGAAGGCATCACCGTAGAGGATATTCAGAACCAGGTGGAGGAGGCTTTGATGGCAGAAGGCTTCTTCAAGGTGGCAAAATCGTTCATGCTCTACCGTCAGCGCCACACCGAAGACCGCGAGACTATGGAGAAACTGAAGTTCCTCACCGACTACTGCAACGCGTCGAACGCCGCTACCGGCTCGAAGTACGACGCCAATGCCAACGTGGAACACAAGAACATCGCGACACTCATAGGCGAACTTCCCAAGTCGGGCTTCATACGTCTGAACCGCCGTCTGCTTACCGACCGCATCAAGAAGATGTACGGCAAGGATCTCGCCGACGAATACATCGACAAGCTCAAGCACCACTTTATATATAAGAACGACGAGACCTCGCTCGCCAACTACTGCGCGTCGATAACGATGTATCCATGGCTCATCGGCGGCACGACATCAATCGGCGGCAACTCCACAGCCCCCACAAACCTGAAGTCGTTCTGCGGAGGATTCGTCAATATGGTGTTCATGGTGTCGAGTATGCTCAGCGGCGCATGTGCCACACCGGAGTTCCTCATGTATCTCAACTACTTCATTGGAAAGGAATACGGCACCGACTACTGGAAGGACGTGGAGAAGGTGGTGGACCTCTCGCTCAAACAGCGTTCCATCGACAAGGTTATCACCGACTGTTTCGAGCAGATTGTCTATTCGATAAACCAGCCTACGGGCGCACGCAACTATCAGGCTGTGTTCTGGAACATCGCATATTATGACAAACCATACTTTGAAAGCCTCTTCGGAGAGTTCCGCTTCCCCGACGGCTCACGCCCCGACTGGGACGGACTGTCATGGCTTCAGAAGCGTTTCATGAAGTGGTTCAACAAGGAGCGCACCAAGACCGTGCTCACATTCCCCGTGGAAACAATGGCGTTGCTTGCAAAGGACGGCGACGTTATAGATAAGGAATGGGGCGACTTCACTGCCGAAATGTATTCGGAGGGACACTCTTTCTTCACTTATATGAGCGACAATGCCGACTCACTGAGTTCCTGCTGCCGTCTGCGCAACGAGATTCAGGACAACGGATTTAGCTATACTCTCGGTGCGGGAGGCGTATCGACAGGTTCGAAGAGCGTGCTCACCATCAACCTGAACCGCTGCATACAGTACGCCGTGAACAATAAACTCGACTACAAGGAGTACCTCAGTGGGGTGATAGACCTCTGTCATAAGGTGCAGCTCGCATACAACGAGAACCTCAAGGAACTGCAGAAGCATGGTATGCTGCCGCTGTTCGACGCCGGTTACATAAACATGGGACGCCAGTATCTCACCATCGGTGTGAACGGACTCGTTGAGGCTGCCGAATTCATGGGACTGAAAATCACCGACAATCCTGACTATCTGGCATTCGTGCAGACCGTGCTCGGACTCGTGGAGAAGTACAACGTGCAGTATCGCACAAAGGACGTGCTCTTCAACTGCGAGATGATTCCTGCCGAGAACGTGGGCGTGAAGCACGCAAAGTGGGATAGGGAAGACGGCTACTTCGTGCCGCGCGACTGCTACAACAGCTACTTCTATGTGGTGGAGGACGACAGCCTCAACATCATGGACAAGTTCAAGATGCACGGAGCACCCTACATCGAACACCTCACGGGAGGCTCGGCACTGCACATGAACCTTGAGGAGCACCTCTCGCAGGCACAGTATCGCCAGCTGTTGCGCGTGGCTGCCAAGGAAGGATGCAACTACTTTACATTCAATATCCCGAATACAATCTGCAACGACTGCGGATACATCGACAAGCGTTATCTCAAGAAATGTCCGCATTGCGGCAGCGAGAACGTTGATTACATGACACGCATCATCGGCTATCTGAAGCGCGTCAGCAACTTCTCGAAGGCTCGCCAGCAGGAGGCAAGCCGTCGTTACTATGCCGAAAAGAACAAATATGCAGAAGCCTGAACATCATGCTGAAATATCTTAACACAGGAATCGTCTTTCAGGAAATACCCGATGAAGTGACGCTTTCCATAAACATCACCAACTGCCCGTGCCGGTGTCCGAGCTGCCACAGCCAGTATTTGTGGCAGGACATAGGCGAACCGCTCACTCCTATGGTGCTCGACCGGTTCATGGCCGAGTACAAGAACGAGGTGACCTGCGTGTGCTTCATGGGCGGCGATGCCGAACCGGAGTATGTGGAACGCCTCGCAAGCTACATGCACCGTGAACATCCGGAGATGAAGGTGGCATGGTATAGCGGCAGGCAACGCATACCGGCAGGCATAAACAGAAAGGTGTTCGACTATGTGAAGCTCGGCCCCTACATCGAGCACCTCGGCTGTCTGAAGGAACGCACGACAAACCAGCGTCTGTACAAGCGTGCTGTGGGCGACGATTTTACCGACATCACATCACGATTCTGGAAAAAATAAACGCATGCAACATCAGGACAGGATACCACGCATAGCGATAATCGACCCTAACACTCTCGCAGTGTTAGGGTTGAAGCATATATTGCAATCGGTGATGCCGATGATGCAGGTGGACGCTTACGGCTCTTTTGCCGAACTGTCTGCCAATCATCCGGAGCAGTACTACCATTATTTTGCCGATACCCGCGTGGTGCTCGGCAACATGGCGTTCTTTGCCGCCAACCGCCACAAGACCATTGTGCTCACACAACTGGCTTTCGAGGAGTCGGGAGTGGGCGACTTTCATTCCATCTGCGTGTCACAGCCGGAGAAGCATCTTGTGCGCTCCATACTCGCATTGGAACAGCATGCCCATGCAAAAGGGCGCAACCTGCCGCCGACCCATGTCGCGCACGAGTGTCACGGAAACCTGCTCACAAAGCGGGAGATAGAGGTTATGACCCTCGTCGCAAAGGGATATATGAACAAGCAGGTTGCCGATATGCTGAACATAAGTATCCCCACCGTAGTGACCCACCGGAAAAACGTGATGGACAAACTCGGAATGAAGAGCGTTTCGGCACTTACCATCTATGCCGTGATGCACGGTTATGTGGATGTGGCAGACATATAGTCGGGAAAAGCAGTGCAAACTGCAATAAAACGGCACAACATTTTTCTTTTTATTTAAAATGTATTACCTTTGCAGGTGTATTGTCAGATGATTGGCAATGCACTTCGAATTTTTTCTACGAAAAGCAATCAATAATCGGATTTATGCAGCCAGTTTTTATAGCAGGACCATGTGTGATAGAGTCGGAGCAGCTTCTTGACACCGTTGCTGAGCGACTTGTGGAGATAAACAGTCGTCTTGGGGTGGAAATCATCTTCAAGGCTTCATTCGACAAAGCCAACCGCACATCGATAAAGTCGTTCCGCGGTCCCGGACTGGAGAAGGGATTGCAGATGTTGCAAGGCGTGAAGACAAAGTACGGATTGCGCATCCTCACCGATATCCATGAGAGTTGGCAGGCCGAAGCAGTGGGGCAGGTGGTGGATGTGATACAGATTCCCGCCTTTCTCTGTCGTCAGACCGACTTGCTTGTGGCTGCCGCCAGAACCGGAAAAACCGTGAATATAAAGAAAGCGCAGTTCCTGAGCGGTGCCGATATGGTCTATCCCGTTGAGAAAGCACGCGATGCCGGGGCTTCCGAAGTGTGGCTCACTGAGCGCGGAAACATATATGGTTATAATAATCTTGTGGTCGATTTCCGCAACATTCCCGATATGCTTGACATCGTTCCTACCGTTATCATGGACTGCACGCACAGTGTGCAGCGTCCGGGAGCAGGTGGCGGCAAGACTTCGGGCGACCGTCGTTTCGTGCCTTCCATGGCAAAGGCGGCAAAGGCTTTCGGTGCAACGGGCTACTTCTTCGAGGTGCATCCCAGTCCGGATGAGGCTCTGAGCGACGGCCCTAACATGTTGCCGCTCGACGAATTGGAACAGCTTGTTAAAACATTGAACGAATAAATTGGATATGGATTCTAAAGCAATGGAACGCTTGAAGCATGTGAGAGAATACGCATCACAATGCATCCGCGATGAAGCCGAAGCTTTGTTGGGGTTGATTCCGCTTTTGGACGGCAACTTCGATAAGGCCGTTGAACTCATATACAACTGTCACGGCAAGGTGATAGTGACCGGTGTGGGGAAGAGCGGACATATAGGTGCGAAGATAGCCGCGACGCTTTCGAGCACAGGCACGCCGTCGTTCTTCATCAATCCGCTTGATGTTTTTCACGGCGACCTTGGAGTTATGACGCACGACGATGTGGTTCTCGCCATAAGCAACTCCGGACAGACCGACGAACTGCTTCGTTTCATTCCTATGGTGCTTCACATGAACATCCCGATTATAGGCATGAGCGGCAATCCGGAATCGTTGCTTGCCAAATATTCATCTGTTCATATAAACGTGAAGGTGCAGAAAGAGGCCTGTCCTCTCAATCTCGCACCGACGAGCAGCACTACTGCTACGCTCGCAATGGGCGATGCTCTGGCGGTGGCGCTGATGGAAGTGCGCGACTTCAAACCCAAGGATTTTGCGCAGTTCCATCCCGGTGGCTCGCTTGGCAAGCGTCTTCTCACCACTGCAAGTGATGTGATGCGCACCGAAGATATGCCTATCCTGCCCAAGGACATGCATCTTGGCGAGGCCATAATCCTTGTGAGCAAGGGCAAACTGGGACTTGGCGTGACGCTGGACGACGGCAAAGTGACTGGCATTATCACCGACGGCGACATACGAAGGGCTATGGAAAAGTGGCAGGAGAAGTTCTTCGACAAGACAGTCGATGACATTGTGACACGCAATCCCAAGTCCGTCGGACCCACAACCAAAATCAGTGAGATTCAGAAAATAATGAACAAATACAAGATTCACACTGTCCTTGTCGTCGATTCCGACAAGCGTCTGCTCGGAGTGGTAGATCATTACAGTTGTATGGTGTGACGCATTGGCATGAGGTTAAGACAACTTTTTATATTTATATTCTGCTGCATCGCCTCGCTGGCGAATGCCGTCACGAGCGATTCTCTTATTGTCGGGAAGCTGCGTGAGGCTGGTGTGAAGTTCTCCTGCAACAACAGTGTGACGCTGTTGATGAATGGTCAGGAGAAATTCGACGATATGTTCAGCGCCATAAGTCAGGCGAAAAGCAGCGTACATCTGGAATATTTCAACTTCCGCAACGACTCCATTGCTTCCCGTCTGTTCGAGATACTCGTGCGGAAAGCGCGTGAAGGCGTTGAGGTGAGGGCTTTGTTCGACAGCTTCGGCAATTCCTCCAACAACCGTCCGTTGAAGAAACGGCATCTTGAAGAGTTGCGCAGCCACGGCGTTGAAATATATGAATTCGACCCGTTGCGCTTCCCTTGGGTGAATCATGTGTTCCATCGCGACCACAGGAAGATTGTCGTCATCGACGGAAAGATAGCCTACACGGGTGGAATGAACGTGGCCGACTACTACATCAAAGGTACGAAGCAGGTGGGAGAGTGGCGTGATATGCATTGTCGGATTGAAGGTGACGAGGTGAACACGCTGCAATCGATATTCCTGCGCATCTGGAACAAGACAACAAAACAGAATGTTCACGGTGCGCAATACTTCCGTGGCTTCCGCGGTGCCGACTACATCACAGGTTTGAAACCGGACACTTGTGCTACTGCGGGGCATAAAATGGTGGGCATAATCAACCGCGAACCGCTCACTTCAAACAAGATTATCCGCACGTTCTACATCAATGCCATCAACGAAGCCATTGACAGCATAAAGATAATAAACCCTTATCTCACTCTGAGTTCATCATTGAAGCGTGCCTTGCGCAATGCGGTGAAGCGTGGCGTGAAGGTGGAAGTGATGGTGTCGGCACACAGCGACATACCATTGACACCCGATTGCGTGTTCTACAATGTCCACAAACTGATGAAACATGGCGTTGATGTGTATATCTACAAGCCCGGATTCCACCACACCAAAGTGATAATGGTGGACGGGAAGTTCTGTACTGTGGGCAGCGCCAACCTCAATGCGCGAAGCCTTCGCTTCGACTATGAGGAGAATGCGGTAATCATTGACAGATGCACTACGAAGGAGTTGAGCGACATGTTTGACGCCGACAAGAAGCAAAGTTTCAGACTTACGCCGCAGACATGGAATGAATTCCGCACTCCGTGGAAGAAGTTCGTGGGCTGGTTCGCCCATCTGCTGGCTCCATGGCTCTGATGATAGAAAACAAATGGCACATAGTTCCGATGCCGGGGCTATGTTGCCATTTTTTTTGTTTATGCTTTTATGATAGCTTTACCTGATTTGAATATATTGTTGAACTGAAAACTGATACAAACGAAAATGAAAAGAACGCTTTTGCTGATGTTGCTTTTCGCGACATCCGTCCTGGGTTTTGCAGCCCAGAAGACAATCACGGTTTCAACCGGTACAACCGACCTCGTGATGCAAGTCGCGCCTAACGGCCGGCTCTATCAGGTGTATCTTGGCGACCGTCTGACCGACCCTTCCGAGTACGACAAACTTGACTGGAGCGTCTATGCGGCCTCCGACGGTGCCGTATGCAAGCGCGGGCATGAGGTGTGCGCCACTTCCGGAGCGGAGGACTTCTTCGAGCCGGCACTCGCCATAACCCATGCCGATGGCAACATGACCACCTATTTATATTATAAGGACATGGCGACGCGTGCCGTGGATGGCGGTGTCGAGACGGTGATAACGTTGCAGGACAAGGCATATCCCGTGACGGTGCGTCTGCATTATGTGGCTTATGCAAAGGAGAACGTGATTAAGGCGTGGAGCGAGATAGAGCACAAGGAGAAGTCGCCAATCACACTTTTCCGTTACAGCAGTACGATGCTCTATTTCAGAGCGTCGCAGTATTTCCTCACTTCCTACCACAGCGACTGGGCAAGGGAGGGACTGCCTGAGACGGAAAAACTCACCACCGGCAAGAAAGTAATCGACACAAAGCTCGGAACCCGTGCAGCAATGCCGACGGAACCGTTCTTTGAACTCGGCTTCGACGCACCTGCCCGTGAGGACGAGGGGCGTGTAATGCTCGGCACGATAGGCTGGCCCGGCAACTTCCGCTTCACTTTCGAGGTGGACAACGTGGGTGCTCTGCGTGTCATTCCTGCCATCAATCCGTATGCTTCGGATTATCGTTTGAAGGCCGGTGAAGTCTTTACTACACCCGAATTTATATTCGCCATGAGTGCCAACGGAGTGGGAGAGGCAAGCCGCAACCTGCACGACTGGGCGCGGAAGTATCAGGTGAACATGGGACTCGGCGACCGTCTGACTCTGCTCAACAACTGGGAGAACACTTCGTTCAACTTCGACCAGCAGACTCTTGCCGACCTTATGAAGGACGCCAAGGACCTCGGTGTGGACATGTTCCTGCTTGACGACGGATGGTTCGGCAACAAGTATCCGCGCAAGGACGACCGTGCCGGACTCGGCGACTGGGATGCTACCAGGACAAAGCTGCCCGACGGAATTCCCGGAATGGTGCGCGATGCTAAGAAGGCGGGTGTGAAGTTCGGTATCTGGATAGAGCCGGAGATGGTGAATCCCAAGAGTGAACTTTTTGAGAAGCATCCCGATTGGGTGATTATGCAGCCCAATCGCGACACCTATCTGTATCGCCATCAGCTCGTTCTCGACATTTCCAACCCGAAAGTGCAGGACTATGTCTTCGGCATCGTGGACCGCATAATGACCGAGAACCCTGATGTCGCCTATTTCAAATGGGACTGCAACAGCGTGATAACCAACATCTTCTCGCCCTATCACAAACAGAATCAGGGCAACTTCTACATCGACCACATCCGCGGAATATTCAAGGTGCTCGACCGTATCCATGCCAAATATCCCACGCTTCCGATGATGCTGTGCTCGGGCGGTGGCGGACGTCTGGACTATGCTATGCTGAAATACTTCACCGAGTTCTGGTGTTCCGACGACACCGACCCGTTTGAACGCATCTACATACAGTGGAGTCTCTCAAAATTCTTCCCTGCCAAGACGATGGGTTCGCATGTGACCAACTGGAACCGCAAGACAAGTGTGAAGTTCCGCACCGATGTGTGCAGTATGTGCAAGCTTGGTTTCGACATCGACCTCAAGTCGCTTTCCGCCGACGACTACAAGTTCATGCAGCAGGCAGTGGCCAACTATAACGAGCTGAAGCCCGTGATTCTTGAAGGCGACCAGTACCGCCTTGTCTCCCCTTACGGCAGCGACCATTGCGCTTTGAACTATGTCCAGAAGTACGGCAGCCGTGCGGTGCTCTTCGCCTACGACCTGCATCCGCGCTTCTCGGAACCGCAGCAGAATGTGAAGTTGAAGGGACTCGACCCCAAACGCACCTATACCGTGCGCGAAATAAACCTCATGCCGGGTGCGCAGTCGTCGATTGAGAGCAACGGCAAGACCTACAGCGGCGACTACCTCATGAAGATTGGCATCAAGGTGTTCACACCGTATGAAGCTACAAGCCATGTGGTGCTGTTTGAATGACACGTCGCTTGCTGTCGTTGAAGGAAACAAAACATGAATATACAAAAATCGGGCAGGGACGGGCATCGTTCCTGCCCGATTTTTGTTAAAGGCGGTTTCGCAGAGGTTGATACGCTGCCATTTCCGGGGATTCTTGTTCGGCAGTTTTGATGCCACATCTCCTTCATTTTCAAACAAGGCTTCTTTTGACTGCAAACAAGGCTTCTTTTGACTGTAAACAAGGCTTGTTTTGACTGCAAACAAGTCTTGTTTTGAGACCGTACTGTTTGTTGTTGGCTTTCAGTGACTTAGCGTTTCGTTTCGACGGGGCAACATTGCCGGGCGCGGGTATATAAAAGTGAAGGAACCGACGCAATCCGTAATGGGATTGTCGCCGGTTCCTTCACTCTTGTTTCTTGCCGGTTGCAGTCGGGCGTGTGGCATTACTGCTTCTTCTCTTTCAGCAAGTCGCGTATTTCTGTGAGAAGCATTTCCTCCTTTGTCGGCTTTGGTTCCGCTGCCGGAGCAGCCTCTTCTTCCTTCTTCTTCATGCTTGCGAGTTTGTTTATGCCCTTGACAAGCATGAACACGCAGAATGCGATGATAGTGAAATCAATGATGGTCTGGATGAAGGCGCCGTAGTTGATGGTGGCAGCCGGCATTATCTCCTCGCCGATTTTTACCTGTGGCAGTTCAAATTTCAGGTCGCTGAAGTTCACTCCTCCTATTAGCCATCCGATGGGAGGCATAATGATGTCGTTCACAATCGATGTCACGATTTTTCCGAAAGCACCGCCGATGATGACACCGACCGCCATATCCACAGCGTTGCCTTTTACCGCAAACGCCTTGAATTCGCTGATAATCTTGCTCATAATCCTTAAATGTGTTAAAATGTTAAATATGTTGGTTCCTTGTTTTTTTTGTTGCAAAAATAGTGCAAACCGAATGCCATGAAGCTTGCTTCAAATTGCTGAGATGCAGCCTATCTTATGCAAATATTGTGCATCGGTGCGTTCTCCGACAGCCTGAGGGTGGTTTTAAAGGGTCGTTTTGCTATCTGTATTGAGCAAATTGTGCCCTTTTCAGCACTAATTATTGCATAGTGATTTTTTTTAAATAATTTAATACTGTATTTGTCTGCAAAATTAGAAAATAATTATTATCTTTGCAGCGGAAAAGAGAAAAATCCTCAAGGGTACATTGAATTTTATCATTTCATGCCCCGAAAAGGAACAACGAAGTTTAAAAGTGTTTTTAGGAAAATAGAATTTAACCCTTTAATTAAAAATAAAGTAAAATGATTAAAATTGGTATTAACGGATTTGGCCGTATCGGTCGTTTCGTTTTCCGTTCTACAGTTGAGGCTGAGAACGCAAAGGAAGTTCAGGTAGTAGCTATCAATGACTTGTGCCCGGTAGATTACATGGCTTACATGCTCAAGTATGATACAATGCACGGCCAGTTCGACGGTACTATCGAGGCTGACGTAGAGAAGAGCGAACTCATCGTAAACGGCAACCACATCCGTGTTACAGCTGAGCGCGATCCCGAAAACTTGAAGTGGGACGAGGTTGGTGCAGAGTATGTAGTTGAATCTACAGGTCTGTTCCTCGCTTACGACAAGGCTGAGAAGCACCTCAAGGCTGGTGCTAAGTATGTAGTGCTCTCTGCTCCTTCTAAGGCTGACGCTAACGGCAACCAGGCTGATATGTTCGTTTGCGGTGTAAACACTGACAAGTACAACGGCCAGAAGATCGTTTCTAACGCATCTTGCACAACAAACTGCTTGGCTCCTATCGCTAAGGTTCTCAACGACAACTTCGGCATCGAGACAGGTCTTATGACAACTGTTCACTCTACAACAGCTACACAGAAGACTGTTGACGGACCTTCTATGAAGGACTGGCGTGGTGGCCGTGCTGCTGCCGGCAACATCATTCCTTCTTCTACTGGTGCTGCTAAGGCTGTAGGTAAGGTTATTCCTGAGCTCAACGGCAAGCTGACTGGTATCTCTATGCGTGTCCCCACTCTCGACGTTTCAGTTGTAGATTTGACTGTAAACTTGAAGAAGCCTGCTTCTAAGGAGGCTATCTGCGCTGCTATGAAGGCTGCTTCTGAGGGTGAGTTGAAGGGTGTACTCGGTTACACTGAGGACGCAGTTGTATCTTCAGACTTCCTCGGCTGCGCTTTGACTTCTATCTTCGACGCTAACGCAGGTGTATATCTCACAGACAACTTCGTAAAGGTTGTATCTTGGTACGACAACGAGATTGGCTACTCTCACAAGGTAGTTGAGCTCATCAAGATCATGAAGAAGCACAACGGTTAATCATTTGCCGTAACGCTATAAATACAAAAGCCGCACAAGACAACTTGTGCGGCTTTTCTCGTATAATACGCTGAAATGCTTCCGCAGAGGCGGCTTTTCCGTCGATTATTCACGAATTTTCGCCAAAATGATGGTAAAAACCACGGATTTTATGTATATTTGTGGATTGATTCAAGCATAAACTGATGGAACACAATAGGATGATAACCATTTTAGGACCCACAGCAAGCGGGAAGACCTCCATTGCCGCCGCCCTTGCCAGTCGCATCGGCGGCGAGATAATCAGTGCCGACTCGCGCCAGGTGTATCGCCGTATGGACATCGGGACGGGCAAGGACCTTGCCGATTACGAGGTGGGCGGAAAGCACATCCCATATCATCTTATAGATATAGCCGAGCCGGGTTACAAGTATAACCTGTTTGAATATCAGCGCGATTTCCATACGGCATACGACGACATAACCTCCCGTGGCAGGACACCCGTGCTCTGTGGCGGAACCGGACTCTACATCGAGGCGGTGCTCAACGGCTACGCCCTCTCTCCGGTGCCGCAGAACCAGGAGTTGCGCGACAGCCTTTCCGCAAAGTCGCTTGACGAGCTTACGGCAATGCTCAAGGCTCTGAAGGAACAGACGGGAAGCAACATGCACAACCGCAGCGATGTCGATACGGTGCAAAGAGCCATACGGGCCATAGAGATAGAGACCTACAACCTGCAGCACCCCACGCCTGAACGCGAGATGCCCGGCATCAGTTCGCTCGTCATAGGCGTGGATGTGGACAGGGAAACACGCCGCCGCCGGATTTCCGACAGACTCGAAGCACGTCTGCATGAGGGCATGATTGACGAGGTGAAAGGACTGCTGGCTGAGGGAGTGAGTGCCGAATCGCTCATGTATTACGGACTCGAATACAAGTTTGTCACGGAATATGTGACAGGCAAGACCACATACAACGATATGCTCAGCCGCCTTGAAATAGCGATACACCAGTTTGCAAAGCGTCAGATGACATGGTTCCGCGGAATGGAGCGGAGGGGCATACACATCAATTGGATAGACGCCTCGCTGCCGATGGATGACAAGGTGGAGCTGATAATGGAGCTGAACGAAAAGAAACAATAATCCCGATAACACAAACAAAAATGATTGACGAAAGCCGCTGGGGCATCCTTTACTGCCCGAAACATGAACCTTTCCGCCCAAACCGCCGTTGGGAGAAGATAGAACGGTGCCTGAAGGAGAACGGCATCGAGTACGACTTTGTGCAAAGCGAGAGCACGCAAAGCGTGGATAGACTCGTGACGATGATGATAAACAATGGCTACAAGACCATTGTTATTGTCGGAGGCGACTCCGCACTCAACGACGCCGTGAACTGTCTGATGCAGACTGATGCGAGAGTGCGCAGCGAGGTTGCTCTGGGAGTGGTGCCTAACGGCATGATGAACGACTTCGCACATTTCTGGGGATTCAAGGAGGGCAATGTCGAGCAGACCATTGCATGGCTCAAGAAGAGGCGTGTGAGAAAAATCGACCTCGGATGTATCAGATATACCAACAAGCGCAACGAGGCGTGTCACCGCTATTTCCTCAACTGCATAAACATCGGATTCATCGCGGCGATAATGAATTTGCGCCGGCAGACACACCATTTCTTCGGTTCGCGCACGCTTTCATTCCTCTTCTCCTTCATATTGCTCGTGTTCCAACGGCTTGAATACAGGATGCATCTGAAAATAAACACCGACGAGATAAAGCGCAATGTGATGACCGTATGCATTGGCAATTCGCTCGGTTACGGGCAGACTCCCAATGCGGTGCCGTACAACGGGCAACTCGATGTGTCGGTGGTGTATCACCCGGAGATGACACAACTCTTTGAAGGCATATATCTGTTCCTGCGCGGTAAGTTCCTCAATCATCGCAGCGTGCATCCATACCGCACGCGTAAGGTGAACGTTCTGGAGGCGAAGAAAGCCCTCGTCGGCATCGACGGAAGACTCATGAAGACACCCGTAGGACCGTTCACAGTGACGGTGGAGCAGGAAGTGATAAACTTCCTCATTCCCGATTGATTGTATAGACATTGTTTATAGGGCATCAGCCTGACGTCATAAGCAAACTGTATGATGTCAAGCTGATGTCTTTTTTAAGGTGTATGCAGCCTTTTTATGCAACATCGGCTACATAAACATGAAAAAATGACACTTAATTGTGAAATTTGAAAAATATAGTTATATTTATTTTGCACATAATGTAAAATTTATTACCTTTGAGTTCGTAAGACGACTGCCGATAAAAGGCAGCCGCTGTTACTGACATAAGACATACTATTAACGAACCTTAATTTAAACCTATGAGTTATTTGCGATTCGAAAAAGCTCTGATGACCAACTTGCAAGAGTCTCTGCCGCGTGAGTTGCTGCGCACCAATCGCTCGGGAGCATATTCCTGCTCCACCGTAGTCGATTGCAATACGCGCAAGTATCACGGACTATTGGTGGTGCCTGTGCCTGAGATGGACGACGACAACCATGTGTTGCTGTCATCGCTCGATGCCACAGTCATACAGCATGGAGCGGAGTTCAACCTTGGCTTGCACAAGTATCAGGGTAATAATTTCAGCCCGAAAGGGCACAAGTATATACGCGAATTTGATTGCGACAAAGTACCGACAACCATCTATCGTGTCGGTGGAGTGGTGCTTAAGAAGGAAGTAGTGTTCCAGCATTACGAGGACAGAATCCTTATTCGCTATACATTGGTGGACGCCCATTCGGAAACAATATTGCGTTTCCGCCCGTTCCTCGCCTTCCGTAGCGTGCGACAGTTTACGCATGAGAACTCAGTTGCCTCCCGCGAGTATTCCGAAGCGGAGAACGGCATAAAGACATGCATGTATGCCGGATACCCCGACTTGTACATGCAGTTCAGCAAGAAAAACGAATTTGTGTTCCTGCCCGACTGGTATCGTGGCGTGGAATACCCGAAAGAGCAGGAGCGTGGATATGCTTCCAATGAAGACCTCTATGTTCCCGGATATTTTGAAATGCCTATAAAGAAAGGCGAAAGCATCGTCTTCTCGGCTTCAACTTCCGAATGTAAGACAGGCGGGTTGAAGCGTTTGTTTGAAAAGGAAGTGGACGAACGAAGCCCACGCGACAATTTCTTCCACTGTCTTGTGAACGCTGCGCACCAGTTTCACAACCGCACGAAGAAGGACGAACGCTATATCCTTGCCGGCTATCCATGGTTCAAGTGCCGCGCACGCGACACGTTCATCGCTCTGCCGGGTCTTACCCTCTCTATTGAGGAGGAGGATTATTTCGAGCTTGTGATGGAGACTGCGTCACGCGGACTCTATGAATTCATGGAAGGCAAGCCTTTGACGGTGAAGATATATGAACTCGACCAACCCGATGTCATGCTTTGGGCGATATGGGCAATACAGCAGTATGCAAAGCATTCAAACCGTGAAAAGTGCTACCGCAAGTACGGAAAACTGTTGCGAGATATGGTCTATTTCATACTCGCCGACACTCATCCGAATCTCGAACTGCGTGAGAACGGACTCCTTTACAGTGAGGGAAGAGAAAAAGCCGTCACTTGGATGAACTCCACAGCAGGCGGACATCCGGTGGTTCCACGCACCGGCTATATCGTGGAATTCAATGCCTTGTGGTATAATGCACTTAAATTCTGCGCTTCAATGGCGGCTGAATTCGGCAACGAAAACGAAGCGAAAATGCTCGAAGAACGTGCTGAATTGTGCGGCAAATCGTTCCTGGATGTATTCGTGAACGAATTCGGTTACCTCTTCGACTATGTGGCAGAGGGAATCGGACAGGACTGGAGCGTGCGTCCGAACATGATATTTGCCGTCGCACTCGACTACTCTCCGCTCAGCCAGCAACAGCAGAAGAGTGTACTTGATGTATGTACCCGCGAGCTGCTTACGCCCAAAGGCCTGCGCTCTCTGTCGCCGAAAAGCGGCGGATACAACCCGATGTATGTCGGACCCCAGACCCAGCGCGACTACGCCTACCATCAGGGTACGGCATGGCCATGGCTTGGCGGATTCTATATGGAGGCATGTCTGAAGATTTTCAAACGCACACGTCTCAGCTTCATCGAGCGTCAGATGGTGGGATATGAGGACGAAATGGTGAACCATTGCCTTGGAACCATACCCGAACTTTTTGATGGCAATCCTCCGTTCAACGGTCGTGGAGCCATCTCTTTCGCTGTGAATGTGGCAGGAGTGCTGCGTACTCTTGAACTTCTTGAAAAGTATAAATATTAATAAATAAGGAGGATTAACAAGTATGAAAGTCTTAATGTTTGGATGGGAGTATCCTCCTCATGTGTATGGTGGACTTGCAACCGCAAACTTTGGAATATCACAGGGCCTTCATGCCCAAGGTGATGTCGATATAACGCTGTGCCTGCCGAAACCTTTCGGCGACGAGGACAGAAGTGCGGCACACATCGTTGCCATGAACTGCGTGCCTATTGCATGGCGCGATGTGGATTACGATTATGTGAAAAGCCGTGTGGGCAATGTCATGGATCCCGATTATTACTATCGTCTTCGCGACCATATTTATGCCGATTTCAATTATATGCATGTCAATGACTTGGGTTGTATGGAGTTTGCGGGAGGCTATCCCTCGAACCTTCACGACGAGATAAACAACTATTCAGTCATTGCCGGCGTCGTGGCGCGAACCGAAGAATTCGACATTATCCATGCCCATGACTGGCTGACATTCCCTGCCGGCATCCATGCCAAGAAGGTTTCCGGAAAGCCTCTCTGCATACATGTGCATGCAACCGATTTCGACCGCAGCCGCGGCAAGGTGAATCCCACGGTCTATTCCATCGAGAAAGACGGTATGGACAATGCTGACTGCATCATGTGTGTGAGCGAACTCACACGTCAGACTGTTATAAACCAGTATCATCAGGACCCGCGCAAGTGCTTCGCCATGCACAATGCGGTGTATCCTTTGCGCCAGGAACTGCAGGATATCCCGCGTCCCGACCATACGGGAAAGGAGAAAGTGGTGACATTCCTCGGTCGTCTTACGATGCAGAAAGGTCCTGAATATTTCGTGGAGGCAGCTAATATGGTGCTTCATCGCACCCGTAATGTGCGCTTCTGTATGGCCGGTAGCGGCGACATGATGGACGCAATGATTTATCTTGCAGCCGAGCGTGGCATTGCCGACCGTTTCCATTTCCCCGGATTCATGCGTGGAAAGGAAGTGTATGAGTGCCTGAAAGCCTCCGATGTCTATGTCATGCCGTCCGTGAGCGAGCCGTTCGGCATCTCGCCTCTTGAGGCGATGCAGTGCGGAACACCTACAATCATCTCGAAACAGAGTGGTTGCGGAGAGATTCTTGACAACTGTATCAAGGTGGATTATTGGGACATCAATGCTCTTGCCGATGCCATTTATTCTATCTGCCACAACGAAAGCCTCTTCCATTACTTGCAGGATGAAGGCAAACGCGAGGTCGATCAGATAACATGGGAGAAAGTGGGCGCAAGGATAAAGAACCTGTATGAGCGTGTCATTGCGCATGAATTGTAGTAGTGACGAATATTCTTAAGGACAATCATCTTTACAAAAATCAAACCAAAGAAAAGACAATGAAAACAATTTGTTTATATTTTGAGATACACCAGAATATCCAACTGAAGCGTTACCGCTTCTTCGATATAGGTACAGACCATTATTATTATGACGACTACGAGAACGAGCGCATAATCAACGACCTTGCAGAGCGTTCATACATGCCTGCCCTCAACGCCCTCGGTGAGATGATAAAGGAAAACGGCAACTACTTCAAAGTTGCGTTCTCTTTGTCGGGTGTGGGTATGGAGCAGCTCGAAATCCATGCTCCTCAAGTGCTTGAAAAGCTTCAGGAACTTAATGAAACCGGTTGCGTGGAGTTCCTTGCCGAGCCTTATTCACACGGACTTGCGTCGCTTGCCAATGAGCAGAGCTTCGAAGCCGAGGTGCATCGCCAGTGCCAGAAGATGAAGGAGTATTTCGGACAGACTCCCAAAGTGCTCCGCAACTCATCGCTTATTTACAGTGATGACATTGGTAACCAGGCTGCACAGATGGGATTCAAGGGCATGCTCACCGAAGGTGCAAGGCATGTATTGGGTTGGAAGTCGCCGCACTATGTTTACAACTGTTCGCTTGCGCCCAACCTTAAGCTCCTTTTGCGTGATGTTTCGCTCAGCGACGACATCTCTCTGCGCTTCAACAACCGCGACTGGGAGGGCTATCCGTTGTTCGCCGACAACTATATCGACAAGATTGCACGCTTCCCGGAAGAGGAGAAAGTGGTGAATATATTCATGGAACTCTCTGCCATAGGCGTTGCCCAGCCTTTGTCGAGCCATATCCTTGACTTCCTGAAGGCTCTTCCTGTCTGTGCAAAGGAGCGCGGAATAACATTCTCTACGCCTTCAGAGGTGTGCGACAACTACAGCAGCGTAAGTTCTCTCGACGTTCCCGACACACTGAGCTGGACTGATGAGGAGCGTGATGTTAGTTCATGGCTTGGCAATCCGATGCAGCGTGAGGCTTTCAACAAGCTTTACGGCGTTGCCGACCGCGTGCGCATTGCCGACGACCCACGCATCAATCAGGACTGGGACTACCTGCAGGCAAGCAACAACTTCCGCCAGATGACCACCAAGCCATCGAATGTTTTCGTGGACAGAGGCATTTACAGCAGTCCATTCGACGCTTTCACCAACTACATGAACGTTCTCGGCGACTTTATAAGCCGTGTGAATTCCCTTTATCCGGAGGATGTGGATAATGACGAGCTGAGCTCTCTTCTCACCACAATCAAGAACCAGGACGAGGAGATTGAAATGAAGTCGAAGGAGATAACACGCCTGCAAACCAAGATTGAAAAGATTGAAGCTGCCGAAGCCAAGCTTCGCACACAGCTTGACAAGGCCAAGGCCGTAAGCGGTACAGCTGCCAAAAAGCCTGCCGCAAAGAAGGCAACTGCCGCAAAGAAGCCTGCCACTGCTCCTGCAACAGAGGCAAAGAAGACTACAAAGAAAAAGGAACCAGCAGCCAAATAACCATTCTGTCAGTTACTTGAATGCTGTTATAAGGACATGAAATGAGAGAGGATTGGTTTTCAAGCCAATCCTCTTTTTTTATTGTATAATCCCAAATCGATCATTAGACCGAAACGAGCGTGTTATAAGAGAAGTTTTCTTTCTTTTCCACCCTTCTCCGCCTTTGTTTCGTCATCTTGCCGCCGTCCGCGTTTCGCCAT
>ERZ857629.951-NODE-951-length-35537-cov-3.636464_pt1 | contig 35537 bp, 33 predicted proteins | sample MGYA00519700_ERZ857629 | MGnify/ENA primary metagenome ERZ857629 (study PRJEB31778, sample SAMEA3449351) | human gut metagenome | biome: human gut; feature: human-associated habitat; material: faeces | place: United Kingdom | collected 2010/2012 ... | reverse complement strand
AAATAAGTACTATCTTTGGCATCATCAAACCATGAAATAGTATTATACATATTATATAAATAGATATGGACACAAAAATTCAAGAATTAACAGACAGAATCTTCAAAGATGGGGTAGAAAAAGGCAATCAGGAAGCTGCCCGTATCATTGCAGAGGCTGAAGCCCGTAAAACGGCTTTGATAGAAGAAGCAGAAGCGAAGGCCCAGGAAATTGTGGCTGCTGCTGAAAAACAAGCATCGGAATTGAAGAATAACACCGAGTCTGAGTTGAAATTATTTGCTTCTCGGTCTGTGGAGGCATTGAAAACAGAAGTGACTAACTTGATTAATGGAGAAGTTGTTACATCCAATATCAAAGCAGTCATGGCTGATCCTAAGTTCATGCAGAAAGTAATCCTTACATTAGTAGAAAGCTGGTCTGAAAAAGAAAACTTGACAATCCAGTCAGCTGATGCAGATTCTCTTAAACAGTATTTCTTATCAAATGCCAAGAGTTTGTTGGACAAAGGCGTGAAAATAGAACAAGTCAATGGGAAGAAAACCTCTTTTTCTGTTGTTCCTGCTGATGGTTCCTATAAGATTACATTCGGTGAGGATGAGTTTGTAGAATTCTTTAAAGAGTTCTTGCGCCCGCAACTCGTTGAAGCCCTCTTCTAAAAACTGAATGCTATGAGTAAATATTATTGCTTGATAGCAGGACTTCCACAAATTGCTCTGGATGACAGCAAGCCGTTTTATACGGTAGCTTCGTTCAAAGAGGAGATAGGATCTATATTGACCAGGGGCGATCAAAAGCTTATTGATTTGTTTTTTTTAAAGTATGACAATAAGAATCTACTTGAATACCTAAAAAATCCAGATTATACGGCAGATGAAAGAGGCAACTTTGCGCTGAAGGAGTTTCAAGATGTGATAACTGCCTTTAAAAAGAGAAAGCGTGCCCCCAAAGGTACCCGCCTCCCGTCTTATTTGATAGATTTTTTGACAGCATACGTGGCAGGTCAGGCAAAAGAAGAACAAGAGGATATTTCTTGGGAAGACCGTTTGGCTGCATTGTATTTTGCACATGCCATGAAGTGCAGGAACAAGTTCGTGGCAGATTGGTTTGAGTTGAATCTGAACATAAACAATGTGCTGACAGCTCTAACCTGCCGTAAATACGGCTTGGATAAAGCAAAATACATAGTTGGTGACAATGATGTGGCGAACACATTGCGCAAGTCCGTATCCCGTGATTTCGGATTGGGTGACAAGGTTGACTACCTTCCAGAGTTGCAACGCATCACCGAAGAGAATGACTTGATGGTAAGGGAAAAGAAGGTGGATTCGCTGAAATGGAAATGGTTGGAAGAGAAGACATTCTTCAAAATATTCGACATTGAAAGTGTATATGCTTACCTATTGGAATTGGAAATGGTTGAGCGTTGGGCAACTTTAGACAAAGCCGCTGGCGAAAAAACTTTCCGGGAAATAGTAGGGGCTATGAAGAAGGGCAGCGAAAATGCCTTGGAAGAGTTTAAAAGAAATAACGAAAAATAAATTATGGCTACGAAAGGAAGTGTGAGAGGAATCGTATCCAATCTGGTCACTGTTGAGGTGGACGGACCGGTTTCTCAAAATGAAATCTGTTACATTTCGGTCGGAGGTGTCAAGCTGATGGCTGAGGTAATCAAGGTAATAGGTAAGAATGCCTATGTTCAGGTATTCGAAAGCACACGCGGTATGCGGGTGGGAGATACAGCCGAATTTGAAGGGCACATGTTGGAAGTGACATTGGGTCCGGGTATGTTGTCTCGAAATTATGATGGTTTGCAGAACGACTTGGATAAGATGCAAGGCGTTTTCTTGAAGAGAGGGGAATATACATTCCCGTTGGATGCCGAGAAGAAGTGGTCTTTCCATCCATTGGCAAAGGCTGGTGATGAAGTGCAGGCTGGTTCATGGTTGGGTGAAGTGGACGAAAATTCGCAACCACATAAGATAATGGTGCCGTTTACACTTCAAGGCACATATACAATCAAGAGTGTGGCTGCGGCAGGCGAGTATACTATTAATGATACAATAGCAGTATTGACTGACGCTTCCGGAAATGAAGTGAAGGTGACAATGGTACAGAAATGGCCGGTTAAAAAGGCTATTACTTGCTACAAAGTCAAGCCTCGTCCATTCAAATTGCTTGAAACAGGTGTAAGAACGATAGACACGGTCAATCCGATTGTGGAAGGTGGTACAGGATTTATCCCAGGCCCGTTCGGTACAGGCAAGACAGTGTTGCAGCATGCCATCTCTAAACAGGCAGAAGCTGATATCGTGATTATTGCAGCGTGCGGTGAGCGTGCCAATGAGGTTGTGGAAGTCTTTACCGAGTTCCCTGAACTGGTAGACCCTCATACGGGAAGAAAGTTGATGGAAAGAACCATCATCATCGCCAATACTTCTAACATGCCGGTTGCAGCCCGTGAAGCCTCTGTTTATACTGCCATGACCATTGCTGAGTATTATAGGAGCATGGGATTGAAAGTTTTGTTGATGGCAGACTCTACTTCTCGTTGGGCTCAGGCGTTGCGTGAAATGTCCAACCGTTTGGAAGAGCTTCCTGGTCCGGATGCGTTCCCTATGGACTTGTCCGCAATCATCGCCAACTTCTACGCCCGTGCAGGATTCGTTGAGTTGAATAACGGTGTGACTGGTTCTGTTACATTCATCGGAACAGTTTCACCAGCCGGTGGTAACTTGAAGGAGCCGGTGACAGAGAACACGAAGAAGGTAGCACGTTGTTTCTACGCATTGGAGCAGGAGCGTGCAGACCGTAAACGTTATCCGGCTGTCAATCCGATTGAAAGTTATTCTAAATATTTGGAATATCCGGAATTTCAGGAATATATCGCTGAGCATATATCTCCAAATTGGATTGATAAAGTCAATGAGATAAAGACAAGGATGTTGCGTGGTAAGGAAATTGCGGAACAAATTAATATTTTGGGTGACGACGGTGTCCCAGTTGATTACCATGTGACTTTTTGGAAATCCGAGTTGATTGACTTTGTTATCTTGCAGCAAGATGCATTCGATGCGATTGATGCAGTTACTCCATTGGCACGACAAGAGTTCATGTTGGACAAGGTGGTCTCCATCTGCCGCACAGATTTCACATTCGACAGCTTCTTGGATGTAATGGATTATTTTAAGAAGATGATAAACGTCTTCAAGCAGATGAACTATTCTGAGTATGAAAGCGAACAGTTCTATAAGTTCAGTGCGGAACTGGATGCTTTGTTAAAGGAAAGAACGAAATAATAGGATAGTAATATGGCAACAAAAGCATTTCAGAAAATATATACAAAAATTACCCAAATTACAAAAGCTACTTGTTCGTTGAAAGCGACAGGCGTTGGCTATGACGAATTGGCTTCTGTAGATGGAAAGTTGGCGCAGATTGTGAAGATTGCAGGTGACGAAGTGACATTGCAGGTCTTTTCCGGTACCGAAGGTATCCGTACAAACGCCGAAGTTGTCTTTATGGGTAAGGCTCCATCGTTGAAGGTGGGAGATCAATTGGCCGGTCGTTTTTTCAACGCATACGGTGAACCTATTGATGGCGGTCCTGTTCCTGAAGGAAAAGAGGTGGAAATCGGTGGCCCGTCTGTGAATCCGGTTCGTCGCCAGCAGCCATCAGAATTGATTGCGACAGGTATCGCAGGTATCGACTTGAACAACACTTTGGTGACAGGCCAGAAGATCCCATTCTTCGCCGACCCCGACCAACCGTTCAACCAAGTTATGGCAATGGTAGCCATGCGTGCAAAATCAGATAAGATTATCTTGGGCGGAATGGGTATGACCAACGACGATTACCTCTTCTTTAAGAATACATTTAGCAATGCAGGAACACTTGACCGTATCGTCAGCTTCATCAATACGACGGAAGACCCTTCTGTAGAGCGTATTTTGATTCCTGACATGGCCTTGTGTGCAGCTGAATACTTTGCAGTGGAGAAACACGAGAAGGTGTTGGTGCTATTGACAGATATGACCAACTATGCAGATGCTTTGGCTATCGTGTCTAACCGTATGGATCAGATTCCATCCAAGGACTCCATGCCGGGTTCTTTGTATTCCGATTTGGCGAAGATTTATGAAAAGGCAGTGCAGTTCCCGGATGGTGGTTCCATTACCATCATTGCCGTTACCACCTTGTCAGGTGGCGATATCACACATGCCGTTCCGGATAACACGGGTTATATCACAGAAGGCCAGTTGTATTTGAGACGTGATAGCGACGTGGGTAAAGTAATCGTAGACCCATTCCGAAGCTTGTCCCGTTTGAAACAGTTGGTAACGGGTAAGAAAACGCGTGAAGACCATCCGCAGGTGATGAATGCGGCAGTACGTTTGTACGCCGATGCTGCCAATGCCAAGACTAAAATGGAGAATGGTTTCGACCTTACAGACTACGACAATCGTGCATTGGCATTCGCAAAAGATTATTCTTCCAAGCTTTTGGCAATTGATGTAAACTTGGATACAACAGAAATGCTTGATGTGGCATGGGGCTTGTTTGGCAAATATTTCCAGCCGGCTGAAGTAAATATCAAGCAGGGATTGATTGACAAATATTGGAAGAAATGACAGCATGAGCGGAATAATCCGGCTTGCTGTAATTAATAAATAATGAAATATGGCTATCAAGTTTCAATATAATAAGACATCTCTTCAACAATTGGAGAAGCAACTGAAGATGCGTGAACGCTCTCTCCCTACGATTAAAAGTAAGGAAAGTGCCTTGCGTATCGAGGTGAAGCGCACGAAAGATGAGGTGACACAGTTGGAACTTCAGTTAGAACAGGAAATCCAGAGCTATGAGAGCATGGTTGCCCTTTGGAACGAATTCAATCCGGAATTGATTGAGGTCAAGGACGTATCCCTTTCTACCCGAAAGATTGCGGGAGTGGTGGTCCCGACATTGGACGAAATAGAGTTCTCGATAGGGCAATATAGCTTATTCAATACGCCGGCTTGGTTTACAGACGGCATCGGTTTGCTGAAAAAATTGGCAAGAACCGGGATTGAAGCTGAATTTTCAGGAATGAAGTTGGAACTGTTGGAACATGCCAGGAAAAAGACAACTCAGAAGGTGAACCTGTTTGAGAAAGTACAGATTCCCGGCTATAAAGATGCAATCCGTAAAGTGAAACGCTTTATGGAGGACGAAGAGAGCCTGTCAAAGTCTTCCCAGAAGATTATGAGGGCAAATCAAGAGAAACGAAAAGTTAAGGAAGAAGAGGAGGTTGAATTATGATTGTAAAGATGAACAAGTTCACGTTCCTTATTTACCATAAGGACTACGAGACGTTCTTGGAAAAACTCCGCAACCTTGGCGTAGTACATGTGGAAGTTCGGCAGAGTGGCGAAATGGATGAATCCGTACAGCCGATTATGCAGAAATATGTTGCATACAAGAACTTGCTTAAAGAGATGGCTTCTTACGCTGCACAATGCCCATGTACGGATATACGGGCTCTTGACACTACTTCGATAGAAAAAGTAAATGCGGAATATGATACGCGCTGCGAGCAAATTCAAGCCCAAGTGGCAGAACTCTCTTTGTTGGACAAAGAGATGAAGGCCTTTGATCCTTGGGGAGGTTTTGAATGGGGCAAGTTGGATGCTTTGCAGAAGAATGGATGGAAGGTACAGTTCTTTTCATGCCCGGAGAGAAATTTTGATGCGGCATGGCTGGACGACTACAATGCGATTGTCATCAGTAAGAGGGACGGGCTCTGTTATTTTGTCACAGTCAACCAACAGCTGGTAGCGATTGATGCGGAAACGGTGAACTTGCCACATAAGAACTATTCGGATTTACTGGCACAAAAGGAGGAAAAAGAAAAACAGTTAGGTGATGACCGTCACTCATTGTCCGAATATTGTGCTGCTGCTATTTCGACCGTCGAGTCTGCCATTGTCGCTTTGCAAGACGAGATAGATTTGATGAAGGTGAGATTGGGCGGTGAACAGAAAGCGGATGGTTCATTGGTGTTGCTGGAAGGATGGGTTCCTCTGGAGAACAGCCAAGCAGTCCAAACGATGTTTGAACAGAGCGATGTTTATTTTGAAATGCGTCCTGCAGAGAAAGAGGACAATGCTCCAATCAAACTTAAGAACAATCGTATAACAGGTTTGTTCGAGACATTGACTCGCATGTATGGTTTGCCAGACTATGGCGAATTTGACCCGACACCGCTTTTGGCTCCATTTTATGCTTTGTTTTTTGGCTTATGTTTGGGAGATGCCGGATATGGATTGTTTTTGATTCTCTTTGGTTTCTTCTTAAAGACAAAGGTCAACAAATCCATGTATGGCATCATGAACCTGCTTATTACATTGGGCGTTGCTGCTACGGTGGTAGGTGCGGTTTTAGGAACATTCTTCGGAGTAGATCTGCTTAGCATTGATATTCCTCAAGAATGGAAGGATTTCATGATCAGCGGAAAAGTTGAAATAGATGGCAAGATGTATTATAAGACAATGATTCTTGCATTGATTGTCGGAATGCTCCATATCTGTTTCGCCATGACTGTCAAGGCTATTTGTTCTACAGCCCGTTATGGCTTTAAGAACTCTCTTGCTGATTGGGGTTGGTTGTTGTTGGTCGGTGGATCTGTCAGCGTTGCCACGTTGAACTTTTTGCAGGTAATCCCGGCAGAGGTTGCTACCATGACGTATTACGCATTGGGCGGCGTGTCTGCGGTAGGAATCTTCTTACTGAACGACTTGCACCGCAATGTGTTCATGAATGTGGGAGCAGGTCTTTGGGCTACGTACAACATGGCAACTGGTCTGTTAGGCGATTTGCTGTCCTACCTCCGTCTCTATGCCTTGGGATTGGCAGGAGGCTTGTTAGGTGGTGTGTTTAACGATTTGGCAATGCAGGCACAAGGCGGTTTGTCGGACTTTTTGTGGGGTATTCCTGGTTGGATTGCAGGAGGTTTGATATTTATATGCGGTCACACACTGAATATCGCATTGTCTTGCTTAAGTGCTTATGTGCATTCAATACGTTTGACATTTGTCGAATATTTTAAAAACTCTGGTTACGATGGCAGAGGTGTCACTTACAAACCTTTCTCATCGCTCCAAAAAACAGAAACAAAGAAATAAATTAATAACAATTTAAATTTTTATCATTATGGACATAACTCTATTATTAGGTTATTTGGGCTTAGGACTTATGTTGGCCCTTGCGGGAATTGGCAGTTGCTATGGTACAACAATTGCAGCTAATGCAGCAGAAGGCGCATTGAAGAAGGATCCTTCTAAATCTGCTGGTTACATGATTCTTTCTGCGATGCCCGCTTCTCAAGGTCTTTATGGTTTTGTGGCATTTATGACTGCTGGTGCAATCACTCCGGACAATGCAATTTCTAAATTCATCATGGGTGCTTGCGTTGGAATCGTATTCCTTATTTCTGCCATCCGTCAAGGTCAGCTGTGTGCTAATGGTATCGTTGGTATGTCTCAAGGACATGATGTTCAGACAAACACAATGATTTATGCAGCACTTCCTGAATTCTATGCTATCTTGGCTTTGGTAGCAACATTCTTGATTTAAGAATCTTATTTAATAAATTTAGGGGGCTGTGTCAAAATGGTTGTTTTGATGCAGCCCCTTTATGGTGTGTTAGAATTAGTGAAAAGTTAGATGCAGAGGGTGAATACCGGAAATAACGCAGCCGTTTGCTAATTCTGACAAACCGCTTTCTTATTTATGAATTACTTAATTCTGAAAAACATGAAACAACATTTATGTACGTTTCTTTGCTGTGTAGGATTGTTTACTTGTGGCATGGCAAAGGCTGAGAATGGAGATCGCCTCCCCGGTTATCTACAAGCGGAAAGATTTACAAAAGACAAGTTGTCCACTATGTTGTTCTCTACTACAGTTGACCCGCACTGGTTCCAGCAGGGTGACAGCTTTTGGTATGAATATAAAACCAGTGAGGGTAAAGCCTGGTATGTGGTTGATCCGATAGCAAAGACAAAGAAAAGCCTGTTCGATTTGGACGACATCGCTTCGCAAATCACGGAAATAGTAAAGGATCCGTTTACGGCACAACATTTGCCTATACAGAAATTGGAAGCGCAAGCCGATGGTCGCACTTTTACTTTCCATATCACATCGTCCAAGGATGCTCCTAAAGATTCTGTTGACAATAAAAACGGTAAAAAGAAACAAGTTTTTTATTTCTCATACGATTACCCGACACGCAAGCTCACTTGGTTAGAGGATAAGAAGAAAGAGGTTAAATATCCGGAATGGGCTTCTATCTCTCCAGATGGTAAGACAGTGGTGTATGCCAAGGATTTGAACCTTTATCGGATGAGTCGTGCGGATTATGAGAAATTGAAAGAGAATGAAAACGACAGCACAGTGGTGGATGTCCAGTTGACTACTTTCGGCGAGAAGTATTTCGGATTTGGACAACCCTACTCCTCGTTGAACACTGATACATTATGCAATGGGAAGCGCAAAGCTGCATACGGTATTTTGTGGTCTCCCGATTCCCGTTATTTTGCTGTTACCGCTACGGATGAACGTAAGGTGAAGGAGTTGTGGGTCATCAATGCAATGGCTTCTCCTCGTCCTACTTTGGAAACTTACAAATATCAGATGCCGGGAGAGAAAGAGACACCGGAAGAGCATTTGTATCTTTTCGATATGCAGAACAACACTTATAAGGAGATTTCTACGAAGGCATATAAGGATCAGACCCTCAGCATAGCTTATCAGCCCCGTTTGGAGAAAGAGCGTGATATGCGCGAGAAGTCCAGCAAATGGCTGGGTGATAGTAACCATTTCTATTTGACCCGTTCCAGCCGTGACTTGTATCGGATTGATATCTGTTCTTATACCATAGGCGAAGATTCTATCCGCCCGCTGATCCAGGAACGCATGAATACTTACCAGGAGGTGCGCCCGTTGGCAATATTGAACGGTGGCAAAGAGTTGGTGCAATGGAGCGAAAGGGATGGCTGGGCTCACCTTTATCTTTATGACGGAAACGGAAAGTTGAAAAACCGTATTACGAAAGGTCCTTGGCATGTAGACCAGATAGTGAAAATAGACGAGGCTGCCCGTGTCGTTTATTTCTTGGCAAATGGGAAGGAGAAAGGTGAAAATCCATATTACGAACATCTCTATCGTGCCAACTTGGATGGAAGCAATTTGCAAATCGTGACGAAAGGTGATTTCTTCCATACGGCAAGGATTGATGATAAATCTCGTTTTGTGGTGAATAACTATTCAAGGGTAAACAGCGTCCCTAAGACAGATTTGTTGGACAATATGGGACGTAAGATTATGACTTTGGAAGAGAGCGATTTCTCTCAGCTTTTTGCTGCTGGATACCAGTTCCCTCAGCCGTTCAAGGTAAAGGCCGCTGATGGAGTGACGGATTTATACGGAGTGATGTACAAGCCGTTTAATTTTGATTCGACTAAGGTCTATCCAATTGTGGATTATGTTTATCCGGGACCACAGGTGGAAGCTACTGTCTATCCGTTTGCTCGCATGAGTGTTCGTACTGACCGTTTGGCGCAAGCTGGCTTTATTGTTATCACAGTTGGTAACAGAGGTGGTCATCCGAGTCGTTCTAAATGGTATCATAACTATGGCTATGGCAATCTGCGTGATTATGGCTTGGCAGACCAGAAAGCTGCCATTGAGCAGTTGGCAGACCGCTATTCATTTATTGACATCAATCGTGTAGGAATCCATGGACATTCTGGTGGTGGGTTTATGTCTACTGCGGCAATCCTTCAATATCCGGATTTCTTCAAGGCTGCTGTTTCATGTGCCGGAAACCATGATAATCGCATTTACAACCGTTGGTGGAGCGAAACGCACCATGGTGTAAAAGAACAGGTGACGGAGAAGGGCGATACTACGTTTATGTACAGTATCAAGACAAACGAAGAGATTGCCCATCAATTGAAAGGCCATCTGTTGTTGGTTCATGGAGATATTGACAACAACGTCCATCCGGGTAATACCCTTCGTGTCGTAGACGCTTTGATTCGTGCTGGCAAGCGTTTTGATATGTTGATGTTGCCTCAGCAAAGACATAGCTTTGGTGACATGGACGAATATTTCTATTGGAGATTGGTGGATTATTTCTCTCGTTATTTGAAAGGAGAGCAAGAACAATCGGTAAATATTCCGAGAAGATAAGTTGGTGATAATTTGAAATAGGCGGAGCGTCAGAATTAGTAAAATGTCAGATGCCGGGGATGAGACCGACAGGAGTTTACTGATGTAAATGACAGAGGTCGAATTCCGAAAGCAACACGGCAATTTGCAATTGTGACGCTCCGCCCGCTTTTTATGATATAGGATTCCCCTGCGAATCTTTTTCAAGATGTAATCAGCCCGTTATTCAGAGAGTTCTTTGTATCTTTGCCGTCTGAAAAGATAAAAAGAATAAGATTATGCCATTGAATGTGCAAAAGAATCTTCCGGCTGTTGAATTGCTGAAGAATGAACATATTTCTGTAATCGACACGATGCGTGCTGCATCGGATGGTTTTCGCCCGCTCCATATTGTCGTGTTGAATTTGATGCCCTTGAAGATTACGACTGAAACAGACTTGGTCCGTTTGTTGAGCAATACTTCCCTTCAAGTGGAGATAGACTGGATGAAGATAAAAGGACATACTCATAAGAACACGCCAGCCGAACATATCAAAGCTTTCTATAAGGATTTTGATGATTTGAAAATGGGGTACTACGATGGCATGATTATCACAGGCGCTCCGGTTGAACAGATGCCATTTGAGGAAGTTACCTATTGGAATGAGATAACGGGGATATTTGATTGGGCGCGTACACATGTGACATCTACCCTTTATATATGTTGGGCTGCCCAAGCAGGCTTGTACCACTTCTTTGATGTCCCGAAGTATGATTTGGATCATAAGATGTTCGGTATATTCCCTCACCACCTACTGCATCCTTTCCTCCCTATATTCCGGGGATTTGATGATGAATTTTATGTGCCTCATAGTCGGCATACGGAAGTGCGCCGGGAAGATATCCTTCGTGTGCCTGAATTGACCTTGCTTTCAGAAAGCGAAGAGTCTGGAGTTTATATGGCGATGGCGAGGGGAGGACGTGAGTTTTTTATCACGGGACATTCCGAGTATGCCCCGAATGCTTTGCATGATGAATATATAAGGGACTTGAACAAGGGATTGCCTATTGATATGCCGAAACATTATTACTGGAATGACCATCCCGAAGAGGGACCCGTTGTTCGTTGGCGGGCACATGCCAATTTGCTTTTCTCAAATTGGTTGAACTACTATCTTTTCCAAGTTGCCCCTTCCCGACGGGAAGATATCGGATTGTTGAATGATTTATACAAATAACGAGCTTTGATGAACAAGGTTAGAAAGATAGAATTGCTTTCTCCTGCAAAGGATTTGCAGTGTGGGATAGAAGCAATCAACCATGGAGCGGATGCCGTGTATATTGGTGCGCCTAAATTCGGAGCCAGGGCTGCGGCTGGGAATACGTTGGAAGATATTCATACGTTGTGTGAATATGCCCATCTTTATGGCGCCCGGATCTATGTGACTTTAAACACCATCCTGAAAGAGGAGGAGCTGGAGGAGGCAAGGGATTTAGTATGGAAACTATATGAAGCGGGAGTGGATGCTTTGATTGTCCAAGATATGGCATTGATGAAGATGGATTTGCCACCCATCCCGTTACATGCCAGTACACAGACCGATAACCGAAGTGTCGAGAAAGTCTGCTTCTTGCAGAAGGCAGGTTTTACCCAAATTGTCTTGGCTCGTGAATTGTCATTGGCAGAGATTCGTAAGATAGCCGATTCCACAGATGTGCCGTTGGAAGTCTTTGTCCATGGAGCGTTATGTGTCAGTTACAGCGGGCAGTGTTATCTGAGTGCGGCAATGTGCGGACGTAGTGCGAACCGTGGAGAATGCGCCCAATATTGCAGGTTGCCCTATACGATGTTGGATTCGGATGGAAAGGTAATAGCCACAAGCAAATATTTGCTTTCATTGCGGGATATGAACCGGGTGGATGACTTGGAGGCATTGTTGGATGCCGGAGTCTCTTCTTTGAAAATAGAAGGGCGATTGAAAGATGTCTCTTATGTTAAAAACATAACTGCTCTTTATCGGCAGAAACTGGATAAGATATTTGCCCGTCGTTCGGAATATTCCCGTGCTTCGATAGGAACCAGCCATGTTTCATTTACACCTCAAGCTGACAAAAGCTTTAACCGGGGATTTACTTCTTTCTTCTTAAATGGCAGGGTGAAAGATATCACATCGTTTGATTCGCCCAAGTCTAAAGGTGAATTTGTCGGGACTGTCAAAGAGATAAAAGGAAATAGTTTCACTGTGGCAGGAGTGACTTCATTGAACAATGGTGATGGTTTAGCATTTTTCAATAAGCAAGGTGAGTTGGAAGGCTTCCGGGTCAATCGGGTAGAAGCGAACCGCCTTTTCCCGCAAGAGATGCCAGCAATAGCTCCGAAAACAGGATTATATCGCAACTATGACCAGCAGTTTGAGAAGTTGCTCGCAAAAGTGTCGGCTGAACGAAAGATAGGTGTAAGCATATCATTCGAAGAGAATAAGATAGGATTTACAGTTGAAATGAAAGACGAAAGCGGTTGCCGCATCGCTATTGTCCGTCCGTTCGGAAAAGAACTTGCCAAGCGGTCACAAACCGAGAATATCAAAACACAATTGGCCAAGTTGGGCAATACTCCATTTGAAGCAAAAGAGGTGGTCGTCTCGATGGCGCAAGAGTGGTTCGTCCCTTCTTCTCTTTTGGCAGAAATGAGGCGGGATGCTGTGGATAAATTATTGGCAGCGCGGCGGATTTGTTATCGTCGAGAATTGTCAAAACGAAGAGACCAAAAAGGAGAGAATCCATTCCCGGCTTCCAGTCTGACATATTTGGGGAATGTCGCCAATTCGTTGGCTCGTTCTTTTTACCAAGAACATGGAGTGGAAAAGATAGATCCTGCTTTTGAACTTGATCCGGTGGACAATGTGCCATTGATGTTTTCAAAACATTGCTTGCGGTACAGTATGGGTTGGTGCCCGAACCATCAGAAGGGGAAGTCCCCTTTTAGGGAGCCTTATTATTTACAATATAAAGATACCCGCCTTCTTCTGCAGTTTGACTGTAAGAACTGTCGGATGTTGGTCTTGAAATCATCTTAATATTAATCTTAATAAATGAATCAGTACATGAAAAAAGTATTTGCATTGTTAGCTGCTTGGTTGTTAGTTTCAGCATGTAGCAACTCGGCATTGAAACCTGGAGAACCGGTTTATGTAACTATTACATCCACTTTGGGTGATGTTACGGTCAAATTGTATGATGACACACCTTTGCACCGAGATAATTTTATCAAATTGTGCCAGGAAAACGCATACGAAGGTGTGTTGTTCCACCGCATCATCAAGGACTTTGTGGTGCAGGGCGGAGACCCGACCAGTGTAGCTCATGAACCTGGAGTGTTATATGGTGATGGCGACGGAGGTTATACAGTACCTGCCGAGATTCTCCCTAACCATTTCAACAAAAGAGGAGCATTGATTGATGCAAAAGAGATAGATGATGTGAATCCGGAACGTGCCTCTGCCGGTACCCAGTTTTGTTATATCCAAGGGAAACGTTGGACTGATGCCGGATTGGACAGCATGGAAGTACGCATCAACCAGATCCGTAAGAATTGGCTTGTCTCTGTCTTTAAGTACCGTTTGGTCAAGGAGCAACCTGAATTGAAGGACAAGGCTGAAGAGTTGGAAGCCGCTGCTTTGAAATTGACAGAAGATACATTGGCTGTTTTGCCTCCTATGACTATTCCGGCAGAACACCGTGAAGTGTATAAGAATTGGGGAGGTTCTCCTCACTTGGATGGTTCTGTTTCCATCTGGGGTGAAGTCGTTGAAGGTTTTGATATCGTAGAGAAGATGTCTTTGGTCCCAACAGATGAAAATGATCGTCCATTGGAAGATGTTATTATCCTGAAGACTAAAGTATTCAATAAATAAAATGGAGTATCAGAATGGTAAACTTGATGTAAATAACAATACAGCAGTTTGCAAATTATGACACACCGCCCTCTTGGAAGAGTAAGATGAAGATTGTCGTAGCTATTGATTCCTTTAAAGGTTGTATCTCCTCTATGGAGTTAAATCAGGTGATATCTGATGCCATTCATGACATATTGCCGGCAGCTGAAGTGGTGAAGATTCCTGTGGCTGATGGTGGTGAAGGATGGGTGGATGCCTTGATGCCGGTTTTGGGTGGAGAACGGATAACCTGTTGGGTGGAAGACCCTTTGGGAAATCCAGTCCAAGCATCATACGCTTGGGTGGAAGAAACGAAAACTGCTGTGATAGAGATGGCGGCGGCAAGTGGAATTTCATTGATACCTTGGAAAGAGGGGAATGTAATGTACACCACGACAAAAGGCACCGGCGAACTGATTGCCGATGCCTTGGAACGTGGATGCAAAAGGATTTGGTTAGGTATAGGAGGTAGTGCCACTAACGATGCCGGTATCGGCATGCTGCAAGCTTTGGGATTTCATTTCCGGGACAAGGACGGGCAAGAGATAAAAGAGGGAGGCGCATATCTGAAAGAGATTGCCGAGATGGATGATTCGATGGCGAATCCTTTGCTCTCTTCGTGTAGGATAGAGGTGGCAACCGATGTTCGCAATCCTTTTTATGGGAAAGAGGGGGCAGCTTATGTGTTTGCCCGACAGAAGGGAGCTTCGGAGGAACAGGTAGCCTTGTTAGATGAAGGCTTGCGCCATTTGGCAGACAAAATACAAAAACAGTATGGCGTGGATTTACAGGATTGCCCAGGCTCCGGGGCAGCAGGCGGATTAGGCGGTGGATGTTATCTGTTTTTACATGCTCCACTGTTGTCCGGCATTTCCATGTTGAAACGTATTTTGCATTTTGACGAAACCATTCAAGATGCGGATTTGATTATAACAGGAGAGGGGAAGATGGATGTCCAAACCGAACAGGGGAAGCTCTTATGGGGAATATTGGAATCGGCTGGCAAATATCATGTCCCAGTGGTCGCCATAACAGGAAACTGTGCAGAACAATCAGGGAAAATGGAGGAAAATCCACTGTTGGCAACCTTCCCGATACATCCGGCTCCGGTTTCTTTGTCGGATGCGATGCAGCCAGATTATGCTCGTCTGCAAGTAAGCCGAACGATACATTCCGTGATAAAATTGATAAGTTTTGGAAAAAAAACTTGCTCGTGATGGATATATATGCTAAATTAGCCCCGTTTAATTATAAAAGTAAATACAGACCATGAGAAAAATTGTATTATTAGTAGCTTTATGCTTGGGTATTGGAAATGCGTTCGCGCAAGATGTTGATAAATTACGTGATGAAGGTGATGCAGCTTTAAAAGCTAAGAATTATACGGAAGCAGTAGCTAAGTACAGCGAGTACTTGAAATTAAATGAATATAAAGATACAGTCAGAATATTCAACTGTGGATTTAGTGCAAATCAGGCAAAACAATATGCTGAGGCTGCCAAATTCTTTGATATGGCTGTGAAGTATAAATATAATTTGGATGATTCTTATGTGGGTGAAGCGATGGCATATCGTAACTTAGGTAAGAATGAAGAGTTCTTTGCAACAGTGGATGCAGGATTGAAAGAGTTGCCAGGCAATGCCAATTTGGAGAAATTATTATATACGCAGAGCATCAAGTTGGGACAGGCTGCTCAAAAGAAAGGAGACATCAAAACAGCAGAAGAACTTTATAAGAAGGTTTTAGGTGTCTCTAATAAGAAATATCAAGAAAATGCTTTGTATAGCTTGGGAGCTATGTTGTACAATCAAGGTGCTACAACATTGGTGAAGATTAATCCATTGGCAACTTCAGAACCTGACAAATACAAAGCAGAAAAGGGTAAGGCTGATACTCAATTGAAGAGTGCAAAAGAGTATTTGGATAAGGCCTTAGCTTTGAACCCGGCAAATGAAAATGCTAAGAAATTAGTCGATGCGATAGCTGCATCATTAAAATAAACAAAATCAAGGAGGGCGGTGTGCCAGAACAACTGTTTCGACACACCACCTTCTTAATAATAAATACAAAATGTCACTGAATAAAGTACTTTTGATTGGCAATGTGGGCAAGGATCCGGATGTCCGCTATTTCGATAGCGGGGCAGGTGTGGTGAGCTTTCCATTAGCGACATCGGAAAGAGGATACACATTGTCGAATGGAACAGTCATACCGGAGCGGACGGAATGGCACAATATCGTGGTACGCCGCAGCGATTTGGTTACCTTTGTAGAGAAATGGGTCAAGAAAGGTTCTGGCTTGTATGTGGAAGGTAAAATCCGTACTCGCAATTATGATGACCCAAGCGGTGTGAAACGTTATGTGACTGAAATACATGCTGACCGTGTTGAGTTTTATAGTATGGGCTCCCGTCCAAATGTAGAAACAAATCCTCAGACAACACAGACGACAGGTGCGACGGCTCAATCCGTAGTGCAGACCCAACAACCAATGATTTCAGCATCGCCTGTGAATCCGCCAGTGGAAGCGAACGATGCGGATGATTTGCCGTTTTAATGTTTAATTAATACTTGAATCCTTGGACTCAGATTATTTTTCGGAATTATTTAGCCAGGTTCGCGTGCAGAGTATGACAATAGGTTCTGTAGTGGCCTTAATCCTGGCAATGTTACTATTGTTAGTATCGGGTTTTATATCTGCCTCTGAAGTGGCATTCTTCTCCTTGTCTCCTAATGATATCAATGAGGTGAAAGAGGAGAATAATCCGGTAGACTCGTTGATTTTGACATTACTTGAGAAGACGGAATACCTTCTCGCTACAATCTTGATTACAAACAATTTTGTGAATGTGGCGATAGTCATGTTGTGTACGTATGGTATTCATTCTTGGCTTGACTTTTCAGCCGTGCCTGTACTGGGTTTTATCCTTGAAACAGTAGTCTTGACCTTCTTGCTCCTTTTGTTTGGAGAGATTATGCCTAAGATTTATGCGCAACAAAAAACGTTGAACTTTGTGAGAAGGTCTGCACCAACACTGGACTCTTTACAGAAAATATGCAAACCGCTCTCTTCCGTATTGGTTCATTCGACCTCTTTTATCAATAAATTGTTGTCTAAAAAGAAATACGACCTCTCTGTGGATGAACTGAGCAAGGCTTTGGAGTTGACTTCCAAATCTATCCCTGAGGAGAAAGAAATGCTTGCTGAAATCATCAAATTTTATAATAAGACAGCTGATGAGGTGATGACTCCTCGTCTGGATATGGAAGATTTGGACATTCGTTCTTCATTCAAAGAGGTGTTGGACAAAATCGTTAATTCGGGTTATTCCCGTATTCCTGTTTATGCGGACAGCGAGGACAATATTAAAGGTATCTTGTACATTAAAGATTTGCTTCCTTATTTGGAGAAACCCGACACGTTCCATTGGCAGAGTTTGATTCGCCCGGCCTATTTTGTCCCGGAAACCAAGAAAATTGATGACCTTTTGGAAGAGTTCCGAACTAATAAAATACACATGGCGATTGTGGTTGATGAATTTGGAGGAACATCCGGTATTGTGACGATGGAAGATATTTTGGAAGAGATTGTCGGCGAAATTTCAGATGAATATGACGAAGATGAAAAGTTGTATATCCGAATGGCTGATGGAAGTTATATCTTCGAAGCTAAAATCTTACTGACAGACTTCTTCCGTGTTACCGACATCGACCCTGATGTGTTTGAAAAAGTTACGGAGGAGGTGGAAACACTGGCAGGAATGTTGCTTGAAATAAAAGGTGATTTCCCGAGAAGATTGGAGGTGTTGGAGTATGCCAACTATCGTTTCCAAATCCTCGAGATAGACAATCGCCGCATATTGAAGGTAAAGTTCAATCGTAAAGACGTTTCATCTGCAAACGGGGCACATGGGAAGGTTCGTGAATGAGAAGTTGGCTCTTGTAATGGTAGGATTGCTCTCCTCCTTTTTGTTCTCATGCCAGAATTATATGCCTAAACCGAAAGGCTATTTCCGTATCGAGCCAACGCCGGCTGTTTATTGTGCATTGCCAGTTGAAAGTTTGCCATACACATTTGATTGCCCCGAATCGGTAAGCATCGATTCTTTGGCAAATCACGAGATGGGATCATTGACGATTCTCTATCCGGAATTGAATGCATCGCTCTATTGTGGATATGTGCGGCTTCATACCTTGGACCAATTGGAGAAATCATTGGAAGAGGTTCGCTATTTGCTTACTAAACAACAAAAAGTGGTTTCTATAGAAGAGAGGCAATATGAAGATGTTGATTCCCATTTGTATGCTTCATTATATGTCTTAAAAGGGGATTGTGTCTCTCCAATCCAATTTGTGCTGACGGATAGTATAAGCCAGCTTTTCCGGGGAGCGTTATATTATAATTTCCAACCATCCGCTGATTCCATAGCTCCTGTCACAGAGTATCTTTTGAAAGATGTTGAGAAGTTAATCGAAACATTCCGGTGGAAAAAATAAAAGTGAAAAATGCCTATCGTATTACAGATAAACACTCCTGAACTTTGTGTTTGGAAAATGGATGAGTCGCCAGAAGAGTTGGCGGCTTTGTTGGATGATGCATCCCTTTATGAAGAAGAATTGCAAGGCTTCAGCTCCGAAGCCCGGCGCAAAGAGAAGTTGACGACGTATGTCCTGCTGAATAAGATGTTGGGACACGATGCTATCCTTTTGCATAAGGAATCCGGTGCTCCCTATTTGCCTAATGAATCGCATGAGATCAGCATCTCTCACACCAAAGGATTTGCCGCAGTGGCATTGTCTTCGGGTAAAGGACGGGTGGCTGTGGATATCGAATACCGCTCCGACCGGGTTTATGGCATACGCCACCGGTTCTTGTCCTCAGAAGAGGTGGCATTTATCGACCCGATGAACGAAGTGTCCCATCTACTAATCTGTTGGTGTGCCAAAGAGACATTATATAAGGTAATAGACTTGCCGGAAGTGGATTTCATCCGTCATTTGCATATCCGCCCGTTCCCTTATGCGGCAAAAGGAGAAATCGAAGTGTATGAAACACGAACGGAAACGGAACAATCTTTCCGACTGAAATTCCAAGTGCATGACCAATATACAATAGTTTGGTTTGGAGAATGACATTTTAAAGCAAATGTGAAGAAAAGATTGATTCTCAAGACTTTATCTCAAGAAGAAATTGTGCAATGACATTTTTAGTTTTTCACCTAGGTGAAAAGCATTTATCACCTAGATGAAAAGCACTTATCACCTAGATGAAAAGCACTTATCACCTAGATGAAAAGCATTTATCACCTAGGTGAAAAGCAAAGAATGTTGGATGCACTTAAACCTAAAATGTACGATGCAAGCTCTCTCTGTTGAAGTCGAGGTCTCAAAAAATCCCAACTTTTTGATGAAGGTTTTAAGGAGAGGCGATGACGAAGCCCGGTAAAAGGTCGTAACTATTGGCAGGATGAGTTTAGATGAAAAACTTACAGAAGTGTTTAAATGTAAAGAAAAAAGATTGATTCTTAAAAAAAAGATATTATCTTTGTGGCTGAATCAATAATAAATGAACAGATTATGATTAAGATTACATTTCCGGATCATTCCGTAAGAGAATATGCAGAGGGGACAACCGCTATGCAGATTGCTGAAAGTATCAGTTCTCGCCTTGCCCAAGATGTTTTGGCAGCGAGTGTAAACGGTGAAGTCTGGGATTTGACTCGTCCTATCAACGAGGATGCAAGTGTAAAACTGTTCAAGTGGGAAGATGAAGAAGGCAAACATGCTTTCTGGCATTCAAGTGCCCACCTGATGGCTGAAGCTTTGCAGGAGTTGTACCCTGGAATTAAATTCGGTATCGGTCCGGCTATTGAAAACGGATTCTATTATGACGTGGATCCGGGTGAGACTGTTATTAAAGACAGCGACTTTGCGGCAATAGAAAAGAAAATGCTTGAATTGGTTGCAAAGAAAGAGTCTATTGTACGTCATGACATATCCAAGGCAGATGCTTTGAAAATGTTTGGAGACAGAGGTGAAGAGTATAAAGTGGAACTCATCAGCGAGTTGGCAGATGGAACAATTTCCACCTATACCCAAGGCGCATTTACAGATTTGTGCCGTGGTCCTCATATCCCGAACACATCTTACATCAAAGCCGTTAAAATATTAAGCGTAGCGGGTGCTTATTGGAGAGGAGACGAAAAACGTAAACAGTTGGTTCGTCTGTACGCCATCTCTTTCCCGAAAAAGAAGATGTTGGATGAATATCTGACAATGTTGGAAGAGGCTAAAAAACGTGACCACCGTAAAATAGGTAAGGAGTTGGACTTGTTCATGTTCTCTGATACAGTGGGCAAGGGTCTTCCAATGTGGTTGCCTAAAGGTACAGCTTTGCGTTTGCGCTTGCAAGAATTCTTGCGTCGTATCCAAGCTCGTTACGACTACCAAGAAGTAATTTGTCCGCCTATTGGTAATAAATTGTTATATATAACTTCAGGCCATTACGCTAAATACGGCAAGGATTCATTCCAGCCAATCCATACACCGGAAGAGGGAGAAGAGTACTTCTTGAAACCGATGAACTGCCCTCACCACTGTATGATTTTCAAGAATTCTCCTCGTTCGTATAAGGATTTGCCTTTGCGTATTGCTGAATTTGGTACGGTGTGCCGTTATGAACAAAGTGGAGAGTTGCACGGATTGACTCGTGTGCGTAGCTTTACACAAGATGATGCGCATATTTTCTGCCGTCCAGACCAGGTGAAAGATGAATTCTTGCGTGTGATGGATATTATTTCTATTGTTTTCCGTTCCATGAACTTCGAAAACTTCGAAGCACAGATTTCTTTGCGTGACAAAGTGAACCGCGACAAATATATCGGAAGCGATGAGAATTGGGAAAAGGCTGAAAACGCAATTATCGAAGCGTGCCGTGAAAAAGGTTTGCCTGCTAAGATTGAGTATGGCGAAGCTGCTTTCTATGGACCTAAACTGGACTTCATGGTGAAGGATGCCATTGGCCGTCGTTGGCAGTTGGGTACTATCCAAGTAGACTATAACTTGCCGGAACGTTTCGAGTTGGAATATACAGGAGAGGACAATCAAAAACATCGTCCTGTAATGGTCCATCGTGCTCCATTCGGTTCAATGGAACGCTTCGTTGCCGTATTGATTGAACATACAGCAGGTAAATTCCCGTTCTGGTTAGCACCGGATCAGGTATGCGTTTTACCTATCAGTGAACGTTTCAATGAATATGCTAAAGAAGTAGCCCGTGAATTGAAGAAACATGAACTTCGTGTGTTGGTGGATGACCGAAATGAGAAAATAGGCCGTAAAATCCGTGACAACGAGATGAAACGAATCCCATATATGCTGATTGTAGGTGAAAAAGAAGCAGAAAATGGTGAAGTTTCTGTAAGAAAACAGGGCGAAGGTGATAAAGGTTCAATGAAAATTACTACCTTTGCAGCGCAATTGCAACAAGAGGTTGAAGAAATGATCAACCGCTGGTGATTATAAAAAGTAAAAAATAATAAAAAGAGGAGAAATAAATCGTTTCTGAATGAAGATAGACAATACAAAAGAGCAGTACAGAATCAACGAACGGATCCGTGTGCGAGAGGTTCGTTTAGTCGGTGACAATGTTGAGCAGGGAGTTTATCCCACATCTCAAGCCTTAAAAATAGCCGAAGATCAGGGATTAGACTTGGTTGAGATTTCACCCAATGCTGCACCTCCTGTATGCAGAGTGATAGATTATCAGAAATTCCTCTATCAACAGAAGAAACGTCAGAAAGAGCAAAAGGCAAAGTCTGTCAAGGTCGTGGTGAAGGAAATTCGTTTCGGCCCTCAGACAGATGACCATGATTATGCTTTCAAGCTGAAGCATGCCAAGGGCTTTTTGGAAGAAGGGGCAAAAGTTAAGGCTTATGTGTTCTTCAAAGGACGTTCTATTCTTTTCAAAGAACAAGGAGAGGTGTTGTTGCTTCGCTTTGCAAACGATTTGGAAGATTATGGAAAGGTTGAGCAGATGCCGGTATTGGAGGGAAAACGCATGATTATTATGCTGACTCCTAAAAAAAGCGGCGGTTCAGCTAAAGCGGCTAAAAAATCAAACGAGGAAGGAGCTGCTGCTTCAGAATCTAACTCCGAAAAATAAGAATAATGAAATAACTATTTCCGAAAGGAGATAGCATGGTTTAATTAATTAAATATATTGGAAAATGCCTAAGATGAAGACTAATTCCGGTGCCAAAAAAAGATTCGCTCTTACCGGAACAGGTAAAATCAAGAGAAAACACGCTTTTAAAAGTCACATTCTGACAAAGAAGACTAAAAAGCAAAAGAGAAATCTTACTCATACTGGTATCGTAGCCAGTGTTGACGTGAACAGCGTTAAGAAGATGCTTTGCATGAAGTAATTTTTATTAAGCGATTTTTTTAGATTTTTATTAACCGAGTTTTAGCACAAAAGTTCATCCATGAAGGGATGACGCTAACATTCAAAACAAATTAGAATTATGCCGAGATCAGTAAATCATGTTGCTTCAAGAGCAAAAAGAAAACGGATTTTGAAACTTACCCGTGGTTATTATGGTGCACGTAAAAACGTTTGGACCGTTGCTAAAAATACATGGGAAAAAGGTTTGACTTATGCATTCCGTGACCGTCGTAACAAGAAACGTAATTTCCGCGCTTTGTGGATCCAGCGTATCAACGCTGCCGCTCGCATGGAAGGTATGTCATACTCTCGTTTGATGGGTGCTTTGCACGCTGCAGGTATTGAAATTAACCGTAAAGTCTTAGCTGACTTAGCTGTTAATCATCCTGAAGCTTTCAAGGCTATCGTTGCTAAAGTTAAGTAAGAATTTTATTTCTTAGGATAAAAAGGGGGTTGTGTCAAAACGCTTGTTTTGATGCAGCTCCTTTTTTAGTTGTGCCAGAGACATAGTGTTCCGTCCGACTTTTATATGTAGATATTTGAATTTGATATACACTTTGAAAATGGCAACAATTAAGATTAAGATGAGAATGTCTATACGCAAGGACGGAACGGGAACATTATATTATCAGGTGAAACATTGTCGTACCACGAGGCTGATTCATTCAGGATTCTCGCTTCGTGCATCGGAATGGGATGCGGCTCATAAAACTGTAGCGATGTCGAAAGTCACAGAAGTTAAGCGTCTTGACTATCTGCTGGAGGTGAAAGAGGCGTTGGAGAAGGAGCTTGGCAAACTGGAGAAGATAGTGAAGCGGTTGGAACGCAATGGGAAGACAAGTTATAGCGTGGCGGATGTGGTGAACGAATATGTAGATAATCAGGGAGACCAAGGCTTGATAGCTTTCGGACTGAAACTGATTAGCCAATTGGAGACGATGGGCAAGAGTGCCATGGCGGAACGCTACCGTTATGTGATGAACCGCTTCGTGCAATTCCGGGAGAACAGGGAAGTAACATGGATAGAGCTGACGGGCAACTTGATGTTGGAATTTGAGAGTTATCTGAAACGACAACAGTTGTGTTGCAATACCACATCTTATTATATGCGCAATCTGAGGGCGATATACCAAAGAGCGGTGGAGAAAGGTTTGACAAAGGATGCTGTGCCCTTCAAACATGTATATACAGGTGTTGCCAAGACCTGCAAACGAGCCATAACGATGGATGCCATCAGGCGCATTCGGTTACTTGATTTGGCTCAGTCACCGCAACTCGATTATGCACGCGATCTCTTTCTCTTTTCCGTATTTATGCGAGGCATGTCTTTTGTGGATATGGCATATCTGAAGAAAACCGATTTGCATGGTGGCATGGTGAGTTATACAAGAAAGAAGACAGGCAGGCAGTTGACCATAAAATGGGAAGACATGATGCAGGAGATTGTCGATAAGTACGACACCAAGGATTCGCCTTATTTATTACCCATTATACGAAACATGGAAACAGATTCCCGCCGTCAGTACAAGAGTGCCTTACGTCTGATGAACAAGAAGTTAAAGACCATTGAAGAGATGGCTGGACTGAGTACGCCTTTGACCAGTTATGTGGCTCGCCACACATGGGCAACGATGGCAAAGGAGCAGAAAGTCTCCATGTCGGTGATTAGTGAAGCTATGGGACATGATTCCGAGAAAACCACAAAGATATATCTTGCCTCGCTGGACACTTCGGATATAGACAATGCAAACCGGAGCATTTTGGATTCGTTGAGAAAAAGGGTTTGAATGGTTGTTCCCTCTCTTGTGTAGAGAGAGAATGGAACACTACAAAAGTATAAAACTTATTTGAGATGACCAAGGAACAATAGATTGTTTTCTTGTGTTTGCCCCCAAAATGAATAAATAAACAAAGACATTATATTGGTGAAACATTTCCATAGCGTTTTCTCCTCTTCCATGCTCCCAATTCTCAACTGAATAACCTCTTGTTCTCTCTCTACACAAGAGAGGGAACAAAGTTAGACTTTCGAAAGGAATGGTATATATAGATTGCAAGCAGGTCTTTTGCAATAGTTGGGGTTATAATATATTGATTTACATTTTACTACACAAGGTAAGATGAACTACGATTGTATGCTTGCAATAAATATGGCGAAAAAACTAAACAGTATAACTTATTAAATACTCCTTCTTGTTAGATATGGCTAATGAAGCAAGTGTTGAAGAGATAAAATGGTACATTATGCACTCGTATAAGAACGAGAAAAAAGCGGAAGAAATGCTTCGTAACTATGAGAAACTGGAGTTTTTCATTCCAAAGGAACAAGCCATCCGTACTCGCAATGGCAAGAAGATTATCAGCATGGTGCCGGTCATTCCCAGTCTTATCTTTGTCCACGCCTCACAAAAAAATATCGTCAACTTTAAGAAAACAGTCTATAACGATTTGCAGTTTGTCATCTGGAAAAAGCATGACGGCAGTGAAACGCATTATCTCACTGTTGGGGACAAGGAGATGGGAAACTTCATCCAGCTATACGAACAGAAGGATAAGAAAGTGAGCTTTTACCGTCCGGACGAGATTGATGTCAAGAAAGGTGTGAGAGTCAGGGTGCATTGCAACGGCGCCATGGATAAACTGGAAGGCTTATTCGTGAAGGTTGCGCACAAACGCAGCAAACAAATTGTAGTGCTTATTCCCGATGCCCTTGCTATCTCCGCAGAAGTGGAACCGGATGTCCTTGAGGTCATCGAATAATCAAATACACGAATCATAAAGAATCATATAATCAAGAAATAGTTATGAGCATTTTTGCAGGAAAAACCCTAATGATTACCGGAGGAACAGGTTCGTTCGGTAATGCTGTATTGAATCGTTTCCTTCGTACAGATATAGGTGAGATTCGCATATTCTCACGAGATGAGAAGAAGCAGGATGATATGCGCCATGAGTACCAGATGAAATATCCGGATGTGGCACATAAAATCAAGTTCTATATCGGGGATGTCCGCAACCTTCAGTCATGCAAGAACGCAATGCCGGGAGTGGATTATATCTTTCATGCGGCAGCGTTGAAGCAGGTTCCTTCCTGTGAGTTCTTCCCGATGGAAGCCGTGCAGACGAATGTGATTGGTACGGACAATGTGCTGACTGCTGCCATTGAAGCAGGTGTTGGTGCGGTTATCTGTCTCTCCACGGACAAGGCGGCTTATCCAATCAATGCGATGGGTATCACGAAAGCCATCGAGGAGAAGATTGCCGTGGCAAAGAGCCGTTATTCCGGCAAGACCAAGATTTGCTGCACCCGTTATGGAAATGTGATGTGCTCTCGTGGTTCGGTTATCCCTCTTTGGATTGACCAGATTCGCAATGGCAACCCTGTGACATTGACAGAGCCGAAGATGACCCGTTTCATCATGTCGTTGGAAGAGGCGGTAGACCTTGTCCTCTTTGCATTCGAACATGGACACAATGGCGATATTCTCGTGCAGAAAGCTCCGGCTTGCACTATCCAGACACAGGCGGAGGCTGTTTGTAAGTTGTTCAAACACCAATATCGTCAGTATTGTGATAGTAAGTCCTCTCTTACAGGAGAGCCTGAAATCAAGGTGATTGGCATCCGTCATGGAGAGAAGATGTACGAGACATTGCTGACCAAAGAGGAGTGTGCCAAGGCAGAGGACATGGGCAACTTCTATCGTGTCCCGGCAGACAACCGTGGTTTGAATTACGACAAGTTCTTCAAGGAAGGAGATACCAAGCGTGCAGAGATAGAGGAGTTCAACTCGAATAACACTTATCGCCTGAGCCTTGAAGAGACGACGGAGAAGATTGGCGCGCTGGAGTATATAAAGAAGGAGTTGAGCGGCGAGGGAAACTTCGTGCAGTAATTGTAACGAACACCGACATCACGAATTTTACGAACACAGATAAAAACCGGTCTGACAGATATTTTAATCTGTGTAATCTGTGACATCTGTGTTCAAAAATCAATAATATGCGTATATTAGTCACAGGAGCCAAAGGTTTTGTGGGCAAGAACCTTTGTGCGCAACTCAATAATATCAAAGACGGAAAGGCTCGTTGCTATGGCGATTTGAAGATAGAGGAGGTATTTGAGTACGACCTTGATTCCACACCGGAACAATTGGATGCTTGGTGCAAGGAGTGCGACTTCGTGTTCAATCTTGCGGGAGTCAACCGCCCCAAGGATAACGATGAGTTCATGAAGGGCAACTTCGGCTTTGCTTCCACCTTGCTTGATACATTAAAGAAGCATGGAAATGTTTGCCCGGTCATGCTTTCCAGTTCGCAGCAGGCGTCCTTGACGGGGCGTTTCGGAAATAGCGAGTACGGACGTAGCAAGAAAGCCGGTGAGGATTTGTTCTTGGAATATGGGAAAGAGACGGGAGCGAAAGTGCTTGTGTATCGTTTCCCGAACCTCTATGGCAAATGGTGTCGTCCTAATTATAATAGTGCAGTTGCCACCTTCTGCAATAATATTGCCAACGATTTGCCTATCACGGTCAATGATCCGAATGTAGAACTAGAGCTGCTTTACATTGATGACCTTGTTGAGGAGATGATTCACGCATTGAAAGGAGAGGAGCATCATTGTGAGTTTGATGGTTTGGACGTTATCCCGATGAATGGAACGAACACGGATTGCACGGATAACACGGATAATGAAAAATCTGTTCAATCTGATAAATCTGTGTTCGGGAAAAGGGGACGCTACTGCTATTGCCCAATCACTCATCACGTGAAGCTTGGTGAAATAGTGGACTTGCTTCACAAGTTTGCCGAGATGCCCAAGACACTGATGATTCCCGAAATCCCAGCCGACTCATTTGCCAAGCGACTCTATAGCACCTTCCTAAGCTATCTGCCAAAGGAGAAGGCTATCTTCGATTTGAAGATGAATGTGGATCCGCGCGGTTCCTTCACCGAATTGGTTCATACGCTGAACTGCGGACAGGTAAGCATCAATATCTCCAAGCCGGGTGTCACCAAAGGCGAACATTGGCACAACACCAAGTGGGAACAGTTCATTGTGGTCAGCGGTCACGGATTGATACAGCTCCGCAAAGAAGGGACGGATGAAGTGCTAAGCTATGAGGTAAGTGGTGGTAAGATTCAGTCGGTCATCATGCTTCCCGGTTACACTCACAATATCATTAATCTCTCTGATACGGAAGATTTGGTGACTGTGATGTATTGCAACGAGATTTTCGACCCGAATAGACCCGATACCTATTTCGATAAAGTAGAAAAACGAACACAGATCTGACAGATTGAACAGATGTTTTATTATAAGTATAAATCTGTATGATCTGTTCTATCTGTGTTCGTAACGAATAAAATTAGTGTTTTATGGAAAAGCAACCCAAATTTGATTATTCAGATATAAAATTTAAGGACAACGGCAAATTGAAGCTGGTAATTGTTGTCGGCACACGCCCGGAGATTATCCGCCTTGCCGCAGTCATCAATAAATGCCGTAAATACTTCGATGTTATTTTGGCTCATACCGGCCAGAACTACGACTACAACCTCAATGGTATCTTCTTCAGGGATTTGAAACTGGCAGATCCTGAGGTTTATATGGATGCCGTGGGCGATGACCTCGGTGCTACTTGTGGCAACATCATCAACTGTTCGTATAAACTCTTTGTGCAAACGAAGCCGGATGCCGTGTTGGTGTTGGGCGATACCAATTCATGCCTCAGCGTCATTGGAGCCAAACGTCTGCACATCCCTATTTTCCACATGGAGGCGGGAAACCGTTGCAAAGACGAGTGTCTGCCCGAAGAGACCAACCGTCGTATCGTAGACATTATCAGCGATGTTAACATGGCATACTCAGAGCACGCTCGTCGCTACCTTGCTGACTGTGGATTGCCAAAGGAGCGCACTTACGTTACAGGCTCACCGATGGCAGAAGTTCTTCACAACAACCTCTCTGAGATTGAGGCAAGTGATGTTCATCAACGCCTCGGTTTGGAGAAAGGCAAGTACATCCTCCTTTCTGCTCATCGTGAGGAGAACATCGACACCGAAAAGAACTTCTTCTCCCTGTTCACAGCCATCAACAAAATGGCGGAGAAGTACGGCATGCCGATTCTCTACAGCTGCCATCCACGTTCACGCAACCGTTTAGCAGCTTCCGGATTCCAACTCGACAAACGGGTCATCCAGCACGAACCACTCGGTTTTCACGATTACAACAGCCTTCAAATGAATGCCTTTGCAGTAGTCAGCGACTCAGGCACACTCCCTGAAGAATCAAGTTTCTTCACCAGCGTAGGTCATCCATTTCCAGCCATCTGCATCCGCACCTCCACCGAGCGTCCGGAAGCCATCGACAAAGGGGACTTTATCATAGCAGGAATTGACGAAAAGTCATTGCTCCAGGCCGTAGACACAGCCGTGGAACTCTGCCGTGACGGACAACATGGAATCCCCGTTCCTGATTATGTGGATGAGAATGTCAGCACCAAAGTCGTGAAGATAGTACAAAGCTATGTCGGGATTGTCAATAAGATGGTTTGGAGGAAGTTTTGATTCCGTGTTTAGAGAGCAGATAACAGATCCTATATATTATTGAAATACAATCATTTAAAGATATCAAAAAAACATACCGTTGTTTTTTTAAAAACATCACGAGGAAATTTCAAAAACGTCCAATGTTTTTCAAAAAACGTCCAATGTTTTTTTCAAAACAACGGTATGTTTTTGAGAAAGGATTGGAAGGGCTTTTTCGAAAGCAATTTTGCTTTTTAATTATTGAAAGAAGAATTGATAAGTAAGATGAATTTTCAACTACCCAATATGTCGGCACTTGTAAAAAAGTCTATCTATTGAGTACTATCAGAGAAATCATAATGAACGATAAATGTTAGAATATGAGTGTAATAGATCAAATATATAAACTCCGTCAGGATTTTATGGTAATTGGCCTAACTGGTCGCACCGGAAGTGGCTGCAGTACGGTAGCAGGAGTTTTGGCTAAAGGTGCTTTTACAGAATTGAAATCTGAGTATAAAGAGTTCAGAAGTGGAAAGATAGATAATAATGTCCGCAAAAGTAGGATTGTCTATAACTTTATGAAAAAGCATTGGAAACCTTTCACTATTATTAAAGCAAGCGATGTGATATTTTATTACGCCTTGTTGCTCGATGACTTTGAAAAGTTTAAGAGCAATTTGTTTTGTACCTCAGAAACAGATAAAGTTAGCAATGCTTCAAAAGAAATTTTTAAAAGTGTAAGGGATGGCTTGAATGATTTAGCTAAAGATTTTAACGAATTGCATGAGGTTGTCATTAAATGTGATAAGTATCTTAATGAAAAGCAATATAGGAATAACCAAACAAATATAAGGCTATACAAGAATCTTTTACTGAAAGATATACCTAATTTTAGAAACAAATTGGACGGGAAGCTTGAGCAAACATTCAAAAAGGTATTGGGCAAGGACTTACAGCATTGGGGTAACAACATTCGAAACTATAACTCTATTGAGTATACCGATAAAATTAGTGAAAAATCTCCCGCATGTTTAGCGCGTAAGGTTAACCAGTTTATCAAGATGTTTCGTGTTAAAGATAAAATAGACAGCCATCCAACTTTGATTGTAGTTGACGCTTTGCGAAATCCATACGAGATTCTTTATTTTCGTGAAAGATATTCGGCGTTTTATACGATGTCTGTCAACACAGAGGAGAGTATTCGTAAAAATAATCTTGCATTAAAGGGATACCGTATTGATGAAATAGATGACATAGACAAAGAGGAGAAAGGGAAAAAAGAGTTAAGTCATTCGTATGAAAGAATTGATATTGATAAATGTATTGAACTTTCAGATATTCATCTTACTCATGATGGTACACCTGTTGATGAGAATCGTAATCTCATCAATCAAATTATTACTTATTTGGCTTTGATACTTCATCCGGGTTTAGTTCCTCCTTCACCTTTGGAACGCATTATGCAAATGGCATATACAGCAAAGTTAAACTCAGGGTGTTTGTCGAGACAAGTTGGTGCTGTTGTGACAAATGAATTTTATTCTGTTAAATCTGTTGGTTGGAATACTGCTGCAGAAGGTCAAACACCATGTACGCTTAGAGATATGTGTGATTTGTATAGTCAAGAGGATAGTGACGCTTTCAGTAATTTTGAAAAACAAGACAAAACATTCAAGAATTATATTGGAAATTTGGTTTTTCGCTATGAGCCAAAGCGTGAACATTTGAAAGGGTTGCCTCTTTCTTATTGTTTCAAAGATATTTACACCACTGTTTCTGATCAGCGAAAGAATCAGGTACATACACGTAGTTTGCATGCAGAGGAAAACGCTTTTTTACAACTAGCAAAGTATGGAACTACAGGAATAAGAGGAGGAAAACTCTTCACAACAGCGAGTTGTTGTGAATTATGTGCAAAGAAGGCTTATCAATTGGGTATAAAAGAGATATACTATATTGACAGTTATCCTGGTATTTCAAAACTGCATATATTAGAATGTGGTGATAATCAGCCGCAAATGATTCTTTTCTCGGGTGCAGTAGGTCGTGCTTACATAAATCTATATAATCCATTTGTGCCTCAAAAGGACGAAATTGAATCTTTGACAGGTGTGAAAGTTAAAGAAATGCAAGAGCAAAAGTTGCAGGTGGATAATCAAAAACAAATAAAGGAGGAACAAAACGATGGCAATATTCATAAAGACGCAGCAACCCAACCTGCTGATAATGAAATTAAATGAGGCTATAACTAATGGATACATTCAAACATGGAAAGTGGATAATGAAGGTGATTACACCATTACGCGCATGCAATGGTTCCAACATGCTTGGTTGAGACCATATATTAAAGACAATTTGCTGATATTTGGGATTATTCAGTCATCTAATTATCCAATTACTCGCCAACTATATGGAGTTTTTCATGGACGATTTGTAGCTACTCTTTTGAGCCATTTTGACAATTTGATGAACAATATTGAGATTACCCCGTTGATGATTGAAGAGTATGATATTTTTTCTAATGAATGATAAAAATGATACCTTATGAGTAAAATATAGTAGCTATTCAACATAAAGTTCAAAATTGAAGATGTTATAATACATAAAAAATGATAAAAGAAAATAGTTATGCTTGTTTTAGAAACTCGTCCAGAGATAATTTAGATGTTAACTATTCAGCGATAGACATTGTTACTAATGACGGTTTTAAGGAGTAATTGGTGTTATATTAAAAGTATTAGATAGAATATGCAAACAAAAAGAAAGTAAGTATATCTGTTTTTGCTTATTTTACTCCAATCATTAGTAGATACCATCGCACAAAAGTAAGCAGTCATTTTAGACCGTCTTTCACGCCATTTTAATGAAATATACCTTTGCCTTGGATCTTAAACTAAGGCAAGATGAATATAAACGAAGAAGGTAAGTACTACGCCTTAATGGTTCGCAAGTTCCGAACAGAGTACAACAGCAAGAACCTTCGTGGGTTCTGCAAAGAGCAAAAAGTAAGCTATACCAAAATGCTTCATTGTATACGAGACGATTCTTATCGTAAGTCAAGTATAAAGCCTGTCACATTCGAAGGGGAACAGAGCTTGCATCCATTGGTAGTGGATAGGGTTGAATCCGAAATAACGGAGCCCGCAGTTTCTCCCGAATTGCCATTATCGGACATGATGCTTGACGATATAGACATAAGTTTCGGCACAAAGGTTAGCTTGCATATAGGCAACTGTTCCAAGTCGGCATTGGTTTCATTTATCAAAGAAATGGAGGAAGTGCTATGTTAAGTTTGTCAAGTGGCTTTAATTATTTTCTGTGCAGTGAGCCGGTGACCTTGCGCTACCGCCATGCCGGATTGCGAAACTATATTAAGGGCCAGCTTCACCGCGATCCTACCAATGGTGACATCTATATCTTCCTCTCAAAGGACAGCCATCAAGTTCGTATCTATTATTTTCACCACCAAGGCGAGATCCTTACGGAAAAGATACTTCATGGCAACCATTTTGTTGAGCCGATATTCGACGAGGCTAGAGGCTGTTACCATATCTCATGGGAGAGCTTTGTATATCTGCTGGAAGGAATCGTCCTGAAAGACCGTAAGGTCTCATTTAATGACTTGGATAACGAAAGCGACGAACAAACAGGTCTAAACGCAGAAGATGCGAACCTGTGAAAAACGAGAATTCGGAACTCCTGTGGAAGATTGTTTGATGTGTATTATTAGATATAATATATTTATATTCAATGCTTTGTAGTTTGTGTATGTCAAATGTTTTTAGTATCTTTACGGTATGAAATCAGAAGAGAAATCCATACAAGCTATCAGTGCGCAAGCGCATGGCGAGGCTGCCGACAACAGGCTGCTGCGCAAGAAACTCCTCGCTCGTGACAAACGGGTTGCGGAGCTTGAAGCTATGGTTTCAAACCTGAATAAACAGCTTTGTGAAAAGGTTGACCAGTTGAATGACATGATGCAAAAACTTGTGTCATTCATGACTGGCAAAGGGGAGGTTAATCTTTCCGACTCTCTTCGCGAAGCGGTGGTAGCGGGAGTGCGTGCGGAGTTTGAGGCACGTGAACGGAAACTGAAGGAGGCATATGCCAGTGAGTTGGAAAAACTCACTTCTGAATTCAACGCTCGCTTGGCCGCTAAGCAGAATGAGATAAATCAGTTGAAAGGCATAAATGACGAGGACAATCCGACAACCACTATGCCAAGCGACACAAAATCGGATTCGACCATGTCGACAGAGGCGAAACTGAAGGCTAGCGAACAGCAAAAGGCAAATGGATATTTTGTTACCACGCGCCATTGTATGGTCTGACCCTGTTTGTGTTCCATGAGCGTGGTCGTAGAACTCAGGAGGCTGTCAAGAAATACTTTGAGGACGTGATGAAGAAAATTTATCTCCACAGCGATGGTGCACCTATCTATAAGTGCTATGATGTTGGTGAGTTGATACAACGAATAGCCTGTCTGGTGCACATGCGAAGGCCGTTCTTCAAATTGAAGGATTTTTCGGAGGATGCCATGACGATGCTAAGGCAGTTTGAGGCGGTCTCCCGTGAGGACAAGTTGATAAAGGCTAAGTTCTCAGATCCAGTGGAAATCCGGTGGGAGCGTGTGCTCCGCATAGGTCCTATGTTTAATGATATGAAATCATACTTGGATAAGTTGTCAAAGAACCTTGAGAAGGACGAAGAGCCCGAGCTTCTCAAGGCAGTAAACTATGCACTTACTGAATATCCTTGTATGTTGCGTTGCTTGGAGGATGGTAGCCTCGACCTCTCGAATAATGTGTGTGAGCGACAGATTAGAAGAATTGCGAAATATCGCAATAATAGTTATTTCGTTGGTAGCCCAGAAGCAGGTGTGCGCTTTGCCCGCTTGATGTCTCACTTTGCCAACATCCGCAAGCACAACTTAGATTCGGTAGGGTATCTTTGTGACGTATTCCGCAGAATTAAAAATACGGCAAAGGATAAGTTAGTGGACTTGATCGCTCATAGATGGCGGCCAACTACAGGTGCCGTTTGGGCATAAAATCAAATAACATTTTTCTTAAAAGATAATAAAAGTGTGCGTGCTTTATGGGCTAACGTGCCTAAAGTGACCGCTTACTGAAAAATAGCGGGGACGCTGTATTGGTGATATACTTGGTTGCGCAAGTATTCAATAGGAATTGTTACTTTCTGTAAATTAATAAAAACGATGGGAAATACATCAAACAGCACTAGAGTTGCAAAAAACACCCTTCTGTTGTATATGCGAACCATTCTAGTAATGGTCATATCGTTATTCACGAGTCGAGTTGTACTTAATACTTTAGGTGTTGAGAATTTTGGTATATATAATGTTGTGGGTGGAATGGTGGCAATGTTTGCTGTAATTTCAGGAGCATTATCATCAAGTATTAGTAGGTATATTACATTCGAACTGGGAAAAGGTAATGATTTGAAAAGGTTGTCAATTATATTTTCAACGAGTGTAAATATTCAGATTGTTATAGCAGTATTGATAGCTGTTTTAGGAGAAGTAGTAGGGCTTTGGTACATTTTTAATAAAATGACAATACCTTTGGAAAGGATTAATGCAGCAATCTGGGTGCTACAATGCTCCTTACTTACATTCTGTGTCAATCTCGTAAGTGTACCATATAATGCTTGTATAATAGCTCATGAAAAGATGTCGGCTTTTGCTTATGTAAGTCTTTTGGAAGTTACACTTAAGTTGTTAGTTGTATATTTATTATGGATATCTCCGATTGACAAACTAATTGCTTACGCCTTACTTTTAGTTGTGGTTGCTGTATTGATACGTTTGGTATATGGCTTTTATTGTAAACGACATTTTAAAGAGGCTACATATCATTTTGTCATAGACAAGGCATTGACAAAAGAGATGACAAGCTTTGCAGGTTGGAATTTCTTTACCAATACTTGTTATATATTCAATACTCAAGGTGTGAACTTGCTTATAAATAGTTTCTTTGGATTAACTTTAAATGCTGCTCGAGGAATTGCAACGCAGGTAGATGCTGCTATTATGCAATTTGTGAATAACTTTATGACTGCTCTTAATCCTCAGATAACCAAAAGCTATGCTGCAGGTGAATATGAAAACATGAATAACTTAATATGTAGAGGTGCAAAGTTTTCTTTTTATTTGGTACTTTTATTTACTCTGCCCGTATATCTTGAAACAGAATATATTTTACGGCTTTGGTTAAAGATTGTTCCAGATAATACTGTTGTTTTTCTTCGTCTTACAATGATAGGGTCAATGGTGTCTATGTTGGGAAATACAGGATATGTTGCATGTATGGCGACTGGTAATATAAAAAGGTATGTCCTTATACTAACAACCATAGGATGTTTAGTCTTTCCACTCACATGGTTGGCTTTCTCTTTAGGACTTCCTGCAGAAGCAG
>ERZ857629.948-NODE-948-length-35658-cov-6.406483_pt1 | contig 35658 bp, 32 predicted proteins | sample MGYA00519700_ERZ857629 | MGnify/ENA primary metagenome ERZ857629 (study PRJEB31778, sample SAMEA3449351) | human gut metagenome | biome: human gut; feature: human-associated habitat; material: faeces | place: United Kingdom | collected 2010/2012 ... | reverse complement strand
CTTGCGGGTACATACAGTATTCCGCCGCTTTTGATACCTTCATCTGGTGAAAAATCTCTCGCTGCCAGCTCTTGCCGATTGAATCAGAGCTTCCCTGGGAACCTCTGAAAAGTGCATCACTTTCTGTGAAAGAGAGACCGATATGAAGAATTTTATTTTTATCTCCCCCAATTTCCCCGCGACCTACTGGCGCTTCTGCCGGGAGCTGAAGAACAACGGCATGCGGGTGCTGGGCATCGGCGACAGTCCCTACGACGAGCTGCTGAAGGAACTGAAGGATTCCCTGGACGAATACTACAAGGTTTCCTCCCTGGAAAAATACGACGAGGTATTCAGGGCCGTGGCCTTCTTCACCTACAAGTACGGCAAGATCGACTGGCTGGAATCCAACAACGAATACTGGCTGATGCGCGACGCCAGGCTCCGTACCGAGTTCAACATCACCACCGGCCCCAAGCTGCCGGACATGGCCAAGATCAAATTCAAGTCCGCCATGAAGGGCTACTATGCCAAGGCCGGGCTGCCCACCGCCCGCTATCACCTGGTGGAGGGGCTGGATGACGCACTGGAGTTTGCCAACTACGTGGGCTATCCCGTGGTGGTCAAGCCCGATGACGGCGTGGGGGCGAACAACACCTATAAGCTGCGCAATGACGACGATGTGCGCCGGTTTGTCAGCACCAAGGACGACGCCGTTTACATCATGGAGGAATACGTCAACGGTTTCGTGCAGACCTATGACGCCATCCTTGATTCCCACGGCAATCCTCTGTTTGAAAGCGGCAACATCACGCCCCTTTCCATCATGGATATCGTCAATGAAAACGGCGATTCCCGCTATTACCTGGTCAAGGAGCTGCCCGAGCGGATCCGGGACGCGGGTCTGCGGACGGTAAAGGCTTTCGGCGTTACCAGCCGGTTCGTGCACCTGGAATTCTTCGTGCTGAACGAGGATCAGGAGGGACTGGGCAAGAAAGGGGATATCCTGGGCCTGGAGGTCAATATGCGCCCTGCCGGCGGCTATACCCCCGAAATGTACAATTACAGCCAGGAGACCGACGTCTACAAGATCTGGGCGGACATGGTGGTCTACGACGCCAACACCAAGCCCGTCGGCAATCACCACTTCTGCGCTTTCTACGGCCGCCGGGACGGCCGCACCTACCGCCTGGACGACTACGAGATCACCCTGAAATACCGCGACCACCTGAAAATGTGGGGCCGCATCCCCGACGCCCTGTCCGGCGCAATGGCCAATCAGATGTACGTCTGCACCTTCGACACCCAGGAGGAGCTTGACCAATTCTACAAGGACATGTCCGCTGCGTATTGATTCCTGCCGCAAAAACCGCAGGCCTCCGTTTTTTGGAGGCCTGCGGTTTTGTTTGCAAAATGGACATATTCTTTTTCCTTCTTGTTAAAAATTGAGAACGCTTCTCATATTGACATTTCCGTTCCGCCGTATTATAATGGCCCGTAAATGAGAGACCCGCGCTGTGATGCTGCGGCTTGGGAAGGATGGTGAACAATGATGACAAAGCGTAACCGTATTTTGGCCCTGGTAACGGCGGCGGTCGTTCTTTTCGTCATGCTCACCTCTGTGTTCTTCATTGCCGCAGAGGCTGGGCACGACTGCATCGGCGACGGCTGTGAGATCTGCTGCCAGGTCAATGCCTGCCGTGCTGTGCTGCGTGGGCTGGCGCTGGCCGTAATTGCCGCTGCTCTGGCCGCGGCGGCCGGTGCCGTCCTTTGCTGTGATTTTGCCGCATGGCGGGAGCAGGCGCGGAGCTGCACGCCGGTTTCTCTCAAGGTGAAGCTTTCGGATTAATTTTCTGATAAACAAGGATGCTGGTCTGCCGTTTTGGGGCGGGCCTTGCGGTGCTGCCGCCATCCTTGTATTTTTGCGCCCTTTTTAGCAAGAGCTATAATGAAATCAGAAAATAAATCTGGAGGTTTTTATTATGAAAAGAATTTTTTCGGTATTTCTTGCCGTTATGATTGCTGCCGCCGCGCTGTGCTGGAATGGGATTTCTGCGAAGGCAGCGGATGCAAAAAGATTAAGCGTCGTTACCACCATCTTCCCGGAATACGACTGGGTACGGCAGATTCTCGGCGACAAATTTTCTGATGCCGATGTCACGATGCTGCTGGACAATGGCGTTGACCTGCACAGCTACCAGCCCACCGTGGATGATATGGTGAAGATCGCAAACTGCGATCTGTTCATCTACGTCGGCGGCGAGTCCGACGGCTGGGTGGAGGACGCCCTGAAAAATGCGGTCAACAAGGATATGAAGGTCATCAACCTGCTGGAAGTGCTGGGCGACTCCGTAAAAGAAGAAGAAACCGTTGAGGGTATGCAGGAGGAAGAGCACGATCACGAAGATGCCGATGAGCATGAGGACGCAGAAGAACACGAGCATGAGGAAAAGGCGGAATATGACGAGCACGTCTGGCTCTCTCTGAGAAATGCCGAAACGCTTTGTGAGGCAATTTCCGATGCGTTGCAGCAGATCAACCCTGACAATAAGGATGCCTACGCTGCCAATACTGCCGCTTATGCTGAAAGACTAGCTGCGCTTGACGCGGATTACCGGGCAGCTGTGGAAGCCGCGACTTATCAAACCGTCCTGTTTGGCGACCGCTTCCCATTCCGCTATCTGGCGGACGATTACGGTCTGAGCTACTATGCCGCTTTTGTGGGCTGCTCCGCCGAAACCGAGGCCAGCTTTGAAACGATCACGTTCCTGGCTGGGAAAATGGACGAGCTGAACCTGCCCTGTGTTCTGACCATCGAGGGCGCACACCACAGGATCGCCCAGACCATCGTGGAGAACACTACCGCGAAAAATCAAGAGGTGCTGACCATGGATTCCATGCAGTCCACCACCTCCAAGGATGTGGCAAACGGTACGACCTATCTCTCCATCATGGAACAGAATCTTTCCGTGCTGAAAGAAGCGTTAGGTTAAGGAGGAAGGTTTATGGCTCAGCTCACTTGCCAAAATCTCTACGTCGGCTACGATGGGAGGCCTGTTTTGCAAGACTTTAATTTTGAGGCCTGCCCAGGGGACTACCTGTGCATCGTAGGGGAAAACGGTTCCGGCAAAAGTACCCTTATGAAAACGATTCTCGGCTTACAAATGCCCATCGGCGGCAGAATTTTGACGGGCGATGGGCTGAGAAAAAATGAGATCGGCTATCTGCCGCAGCAAACGCAGGTACAAAAGGATTTCCCGGCATCCGTGAGAGAGATCGTTCTCTCCGGGTGTCAGGGACGCTGCGGCAGCCGGCCCTTTTACAGCAAAGAAGAAAAGCAGCTTGCGGCGGAAGCAATGGACAAGATGCAGCTTACGATCCTTGCAAAACGCTGCTATCGGGAGCTTTCCGGCGGTCAGCAGCAGCGGGTGCTGCTTGCCCGTGCGCTGTGCGCCACTCAGAAAATGCTGCTTTTGGACGAGCCTGTTTCCGGCCTTGATCCCAAGGTGACGGCCGAAATGTACCGCCTGATTGAAAAATTGAATCATTGTGACGGTATCACCGTTATTATGATCTCTCACGATATTGCAGCCGCAGTCAAATATGCCAGCCACATTCTGCACATTGGGAAAACGGTTTTCTTCGGAACAAAGGAAGAATACCTGCAAAGCCCTCAGGGGAAGCTCTTTGCGGCACAGAAAGGCGGTGAGGAGCAGTGAGCCAGATCATAGAAAAGCTGACGCTTTATTGGGCGTATCCCTTTGTCCGTTATGCGCTGGTGGTGGGGGTGCTGATTGCGCTGTGTTCCTCGCTGCTGGGCGTGACGCTGGTGCTGAAGCGCTTCTCCTTCATTGGGGATGGGCTGTCCCATGTGGCTTTTGGAGCCATGTCCATTGCCGCCGTGCTGCAAATCAGCAATAAAATGCCCCTGGTGATGGCGATCACCATCCTGAGTGCTATCCTGCTGCTGCGCACGGGCCAGAACACCAAAATCAGGGGGGACGCCGCTGTTGCCATGATCTCGGTGGGAGCGCTGGCCATTGGCTATCTGCTGATGAATTTGTTTTCCGCGTCCTCTAATTTGTCCGGGGACGTGTGCAGCACACTCTTTGGTTCTACCTCCATTTTGACCCTCTCCCGGATGGAGGTCTGGCTGTGTGTCGTACTGTCTATTCTTGTTGTGGCGACGTATATCCTGTTTTACAACAAAATCTTTGCCCTGACCTTTGATGAAAGCTTTGCCAGAGCTGCCGGTACCAGGGTGGGGATGTATAATCTGCTGATTGCCGTGGTGGTCGCCGTTATTATTGTGCTGGCAATGAACCTGGTCGGCTCTTTGCTGATTTCCGCCCTGATTATTTTCCCTGCGCTCTCCGCCATGCGGCTGTTCAAAAGCTTCCGGGGTGTAACGCTTTTCTCTGCCGCGCTGTCCGTCCTGTGTGCTCTGGTGGGGATATTGACCGCCATTCTGGCGGGAACCCCGGTGGGCTCCACCATTGTGGCGGTTCAGGTCGCCGCGTTCGGACTTTCCTGCCTGGCAGGCGCGATTCTTGGAGGTATTCGTAAATGAAAAGAAAAATCGTTATCCTTTTGGCGGCGGCGCTGCTGCTCTCCGGGTGCGGCAAGAGCGTTGATGAACCCGTCCAGACGGCAACGGCCCAGACGTCCCAGACCGTCGCGGAGCCGGAGGCGGCCCCAGTCCCATCCGGCGAGGTGCTCGACCTGACAAAGCTCAGCAGCACGATGGTGTACTCCGAGGTGTTCAACATGCTCTCAGACCCGGATCGGTATGTGGGCAGGGTCGTGAAAATGAACGGTGTCGCTGCCTGCTTCGCGAACCCTCAAACCAATCAGCTTTACTATGCCTGTGTCATTGCCGATGCCACCGGCTGCTGCGCCCAGGGCCTGGAGTACGTTCTAACCGACGGGGAGGTATACCCGGAGCTGGACACCAGCATCACCGTCACCGGCACCTTTGCCCTGTACGAGGAAAACGGTTATAAATGCTTCCACCTGGTAGACGCGCTTCTTTCCGCATAGCGGTACTGACGCCGAAGCCCCCAAGCATCCCTGAAAAGGGAGCTTGGGGGCTTTGACTTTAGGACTCGGATCATCTGCTCTGATTTAAGACCTATTGGGATTAAAGCGCCAGTATTTCATCCGCAATTTGGCGGACGGTCTTATTGCTTGTATCGATCTTTATGGTGTCAAGCGTTGGGTACAGTGCTATTCTTGCAAGGCTCCTCGCAAGAACGTCCGCGGAGCGGATGCCGCGCTGAATGTCGGCGGATAACCTGCGCCGGAGGCTTGCTTCGTCGGCGGTCAGGGATAGTGGAAGAACTCTGCAATGGGAGGTGTCCAGCCCATTGCAAATTTCATCTATGATGGCCTGTTCATGCATCACCCAGCAGAAAATGACATTTTCGTAGGCGGTACAGTGGAGAAAGCGGTTCAGCAGGTAGCGGATATTGTCCATGACCATTGCCTTTGTTTCCTCCGTCACCTGGAACGGATCGGCATCCCAACACCAATCGCCGTCAAGGAAAACGCTGTTTGGCAAATCTTGTTTCAGCTGTTGGCTGACCGTCGTTTTGCCAACGCCCATTGTTCCGCCGATCAGGTAGAGTGTCTTAGTATTTGCCTGCATATCAGAATTCCCCCGCAGCGTACATGACGGCGGAGAGGGCGCACAGGGGGGCGGTTTCGCAGCGGAGGATGCGGCGGCCCAGGGTGCAGATCTGCATTCCCGCGCTGCGGGCCTGGGCTACCTCGTTTTCCTCCAGGCCGCCCTCCGGGCCGGTGAGCAGGCTGACGGTGCCAAAGGGTGGGGCGGACAGAGCCATGCGCAGGGTGGTAGCGTGCTCGTTTTCATAAAACAGCAGCGCCTTGTCCGCCTTTGCCGCCCGCTCCAGCGCCTCCCGGTAGCTGCCCAGGGTGAGTACCTGGGGAATGCGGCCCCGGCCGGACTGCTCGGCGGCGGAGGCGGCGATCTTCTGCCAGCGCTCCAGCTTCTTTTTCAGACTTTTTTCGTCTGGGCGGGAGACGCACCGGGCGGAGGGAAAGGCCACGATCTCAAAGGCCCCCAGCTCCGTGGCTTTCTGGATCACGTGCTCCAGCTTGTCCGCCTTGGGGAAGGCCATATAGACGCTGACCCGCACCGCCGCCTCCGTTTCGCTTTGGCGGCACTGCGCTACCTCCAGTGTCATATCCGCTGCCCCCACCGCTGCCACGGTGCACAGCGCCTCCCGGCCCGCGCCGTCGCAGACCAGCAGCTGCTCGCCGGGCTTCAGACGGAGCACCCGGGCATGCTGAAAATTTTCATCCGTCAGGCGCAGGGACGGAACGTCCAGCGCTTGACCGGGCATAAAAAATCTTGTCATTGCTTTCTCCTAGCCGTTCAGGCGTTCTTCCATGCCTGGAATGAGAACAGAACCAGAATCGGGAAGATCTCCAGCCGTCCCAGCAGCATGTCCAGAATCAGAACAATCTTGCTGAGATCTCCATACACGCCAAAGCTGCAGGTCGGTCCCACCAGCTCCAGACCGGGGCCGATGTTGTTCAGGCAGGACAGCACAGCGGACAGGTTGGTGCCGATGGAGAAACCGTCCAGCGAGACAATCACAAAGCTGGCGAAAAGAATGATCACATAGGCGCACAGGTATGCGTTGGTGTTGGCCACCACCCGCTCGCTGACCACCGCGCCGTTGTTGCGGATGACCTGCACCTTGCGGGGGTGGAGCATCTGCGCGATGCTGCGCCGCAGGCTCTTGAACAGAAGCAGCACCCGCGCCACCTTGATGCCGCCGCCGGTGGAGCCGGCGCAGGCGCCCACCACCATCAGGCACAGCAGAATGGTCTTGGAAAAGCTGGGCCACAGGTCAAAATCCGTGGTGGCAAAGCCGGTGGTGGTGATGATGCTGCCCACCTGGAAGGCTGCGTGACGCACCGTCTCACTCAGGGAGGCATAGAAGCCCCGGATATTCCAGGCGATCAGGGCAATGCTCCCCAGCACGATGCCCGCATACAGCCGCAGTTCCTCATCCTTGAGCACGCTTTTGATCTGCCGCAGGACCAACAGGTAATAGCAGCTGAAATTCACGCCGAACAGCAGCATGAACACCGTGGTCACGTTCTGGATATAGGGGCTGTAACTGGCCATGGAATCGTTCTTGATGCCGAAACCGCCGGTGCCCGCCGTGCCGAAGGCGGTGCACAGGGCATCCAGCACCGGCATCTTTCCGGCCAGCAGGAACAGAAAGTTCAGGACCGTCAGGGCGATGTACAGCAGGTACAGAATGGCCGCCGTCTCCCGCATTTTCGGCACCAGCTTGCCAACGCTGGGCCCGGGGCTTTCTGCCCGCAGCAGATGCATGGTGAAGCCCTGGCCGCCGCCCCGGCTGGGGGCTACGGCCAGCAGAAATACCAGCACGCCCATGCCGCCGACCCAGTGGGTAAAGCTGCGCCAGTACAATAGCCCCTTGGCCATGCTCTCCACCTCCGGCAGAATGGAAGCGCCGGTGGTGGTGAAGCCGGATACGGTTTCAAACAGGGCGTCGATATAGCGGGGGATCGCCCCGGAGATGCGGAAGGGCAGCGCGCCCACCAGGCTGAGGATAAACCAGCTCAGGGCCACGCACACCATGCCGTCGGTGGCGTAGAAAGCGCTGCGGGCATTGCGGCAGAGAAAATACAGCGGCACCGCCAACACCGCGATCAGCGCCAGCGTCGCCACGAAGCCGTGAACGGCGGCGCTCTCGCCATAGCCCAGGCTGATGAGCAGCGCGGGGATCAGAAACAGCCCTTCGATCAGAAGCAGCTGGGCGGTGAGCCGCCCCATCATTTTGTAATTCATGGAGCCTCCCGATCACACGAAGATGTCATTCAGCTGGTACAGCACCTCGCGCCCGTTGGTGACCACCAGCACAATGTCGCCGGGCTGGAACACGGAGTCGCCGTTGACCAGCTTGGGGGCCGCGCCGTGGGAAATGGAAACCAGCAGCACGTTGGGCTTCAGCTTGATCTGCTTCAGCGGCTCTCCGCAGTGGCGGGTGTGCTCATCCACCTGGAATTCCATGGCCTCCGCCTGGCCGTCGGCAATGGAATGAACGGTGAGGGCCGCGCCGGTCTGGTTCTTCATGGCCCGGACGTAGCGGGCGATGATGCTGCTGCAAAGATCCTTGGGGCAGATCACGCTGCCCAGGGACAAGCTGTCAATCAGGCTGCGGTTGTCGGCGTTGCCCAGGCGGGTGATCACCTGGGGAACCCCGCAGCTGGCCGCGTACAGCGAGACGATCATGTTCATCTCGTCCAGCCCGGTGCAGCTGACCAGGGCGTCGTACTGGGCCAGGCCCTCGCTGAGGAGAAGGTCCTGGTCGCTGACATCGCCGTGGATAATGTCCGTGCCGGGCAGCAGGGCGCTCAGCTCCTGGCAGCGCGAAAGACTGGATTCCACGATCTTGACATCCATGCCCTCTTTTTTCAGCCGGGCGGCCAGGTAGTAGCCCACCGTGCCGCCGCCGCAGATCAGCACCCGGCGTACCCGGTGGGAGAGAATGCCCAGACTGTTCAGCAGAGTGGTCAGGTTTTCGGAAAGGGCGGTGACGAAAATGCGGTCGCCCTCCCGCAGGGTGAAATCGCCGCCGGGGGCGATGGCCGCGCCGTTGCGCAGCACGGCACATACCAGCACCTTGCACTTGATGATGCTGCGCAGGTCAACGAGCTTGACGTTGCGCAGCTTGCTCCCCGCGTCCACCCGCAGCTCCACGATCTCCATCCGCCCCTTGGCGAAGGTGTCCCGCCGCAGGAAGCCGGGGTACTTCAGCAGCCGGTGGATCTCCGTAGCGGCCTGGTTTTCGGGATTGATGACCATGGAAAGGCCGAATACGTCCCGCATGCGGTATGCCTGCTCGTTGTACTCCGGGTTGCGGATGCGGGCGATGGTGTGCAGCCTGGGGTTCATGGAGTGGGCGGTGGTGCAGCACAGAAGATTGATCTCATCGTGATTGGTCACGGCGATGAGCAGCTCTGCCTCCTTCACGCCGGCCTGACTGAGCACCGCCATGGAAGCGCAGTTGCCCTCCACCGAGATCACATCGTACCGCTCCACGCTGGCGTCCAGAACGGTGGAATTGTAGTCGATGACCGTGACATCGTGGCCCTCGGCAGTGAACTGCCGGGTCAGCGCAATTCCGACCTTGCCGTCTCCGGCAATGATAATCTTCATAGCAGCCTCCATTTGCATAAATTGCAGCTATTATAGCAAATCTTCCTTGGTTTTACAATGGGGCAGCATCTATTTCGTCAGAATTTCCACCGCCGCCTGGATCTGCGGATCCTCCGACGGCTCCAGGTTGCCGTAGGCAATGGCGGTGCGGGTGGCGTCGTCCACCTCCACCTGGACATCCGGCTGGATGCCGGTGCCGATCAGGCTCTTGCCCTGGGGGGTGAAGTACTTGCCCACGGAAAGACCGATGGCAGAGCCGTCCTTCAGCTCATAGGTATATTGGAAATAGCCCTTGCCGCAGGTAGGCATGCCTACTACGGTGCCCGCGCCGTATTCCTGGATGGCGGCGGGGAAGAACTCGGCGGCCGAGTAGGAATCCTCGTTGCACAGGACCGCAATGGGCATGTCCAGGTAATCGGCGTCGGATTCGTCCACGCTCTCCCGCCCGGCGTAGTCCACTGTGCGGAACAGCGGTCCCTCCGGCAGCAGATAGTCCAGCACCTTCACCAGCTCCGAGGCGTAGCCGCCGGGGTTGTTGCGCACGTCAAAGATCAGGGCCTCCGCGCCCTGCTCCCGCAGTGCCTCGATGGCGGCAATGGTCTCCTGAGCGCAGCGCTCGTCAAAATTGTGAATGGCGATCAGGCCGATACCTCCGTCCAGCATCTGGGAGGTAACGACCTCGGTGAGAATTTTTGTCCGGGTCACCGGGAAGGAGAGGGTATCCTCCCCCCGCTTTACCTCCAGGGTCACCTGTGTTCCCTCCTTGCCCCGGATGATCTCCCGCAGGGCGGAGGTGGTCAGCTCCAGCACACTCTGGCCCTCGGCGGATATCACGATATCCCCGGCCAGCAGTCCGGCCTCCTGGGCTCCGCTGCCGTTCTGCACGGCGATGATCTGGAAGCCGCTGCCGTCCTCTGCCGGGGTGATGGTGATGCCGATGCCCACATAGGCGTTCTCAACCTGCTCTTTGTGAGCGGCGTAGTCCTGGGCGTTCAGGTAATAGCTCCACCGATCCCCCAGGGAGGCGATCATGGCATCGGCCGCGGCATCCTCCGCCTTGGCCATATCCGCGTCCTCGATAAAGCGGCTTTCGATCAGCGCTTCGATCTGATCCAGCTTGGAAGTCCCGGAGACGTGCCCGGAAACCAGCAGCAGCGTTACCGCGCACGCCGCCAGAGCGGTCACCGCATAAGAAAAGAATGTGGTCAGTTTTTTCATGTTGTTCACCTTTTTCAATATTTCGGGGGGAGAATGTCAAAGGGGACTGCCCCACAGTGTGAGGCAGTCCCTGGTGTGGGGGATTTATTCAGAGATTCCTTAGTACAGGCTGACGTAGCTGCACGGGTTGACATAAGCGCCGTTCTGGGCGATGCCGAAGTGCAGGTGGTTGCCGGTGGAGATGCCGGTGCTGCCTACGTAGCCGATGGTCTGGCCCTGGTTTACCTTCTGGCCGCTGCTGACGACGTAGTTCGTCATATGCATGTAGATGGAGGAGAAGCCGTCGCCGTGGTTGATGGTGACATAGTAGCCGGCGGAATTGGAATAGCTGGCAATGGTCACCGTGCCGCCCCGGGAGGCGACGATGGGCGTACCCGCGTTGGCCGCCAGGTCAACGCCCTGATGGTAGCGGGAGGCACCGCTGGTGGGGGATTCCCGGAAGCCGAAGGGACTGGAGATCTTTTTGTAGCTGCAAGGCACCAGCCAGGAGCTGCCCACGGTGACACTACTGTCAGAGCTGCCGCTGCTGCCGGAGCTGTTGTTGCTCCCATTGGGGTCGCTGATGGGAACGGAGGGGGCAACGGTGGTGGGGGGGACGTAGGTCGCCATGTAGGCAAGCCATTCCTCCAGCTTGGCCTCGTTGTATTCCTGCTCCTTCTGCGCGATCTGGGCCAGGAGCTCCTCGTCCTCGGCCTCCAGATCCTCCTGCTGGAGCTTCAGCTCCTCGCCCTTGGCGATCAGCTGGACGATCAGATCGTCCGCCTCCTGGCGCTTGGCATCCAGCTCCTTCTGGGTGCTGTCCAGCTCGGTGCGGGTGCCCTCCAGCTCGGCCTTTTCCCCGGCCAGCTCTGCCTGGGCGTCCTCCACTTGCTGGGCGGCGTCGCTCAGCTCCTGCAGGCGGCGGGTGTCGGAGGAAGCGATCTCCTCCACCATGTTCAGCCGGTCAAGCAGGTCGGAAAAGCTGTTGGCCTTGAAGAGCACCGCCCAATAGCTGACGGTTCCTTCCTCTTCCATGGCCCGGATGCGGGTCTTGCAGTCCTCGTTCAGCTGGTCGAACCGGACCTGGGCGGCGTCCAGCTCCTCCTGCTGGTCGGCGATCAGCACGCTGTATGCGCTGATCTGCTCGTTGATGTTGATGATCTCGGCGTGGAGCAGGCCAATCTCCTGATCGATCACGTTCTTCCGGGCCACAATGTCGGCGATCTCATCGGAGGTGGCCTGGTACTGCGCCTGAAGCTCGGAGATCTGATTCTTGATATCCTTGCGGTCGTCCTGCAGGGAGTTGATCTGCTTGCGGATCTCGCTGGAGGAAGCGGCGGCGGAGGCACGGGTGGGCAGGATGCTGATCAGAAGGGTCAGCAGCATGATGGCCGCCATCACCCCGGCAAGGATGGAAACAAGACGTTTGCGGTTTTTCATATGCGTTCTCCTTTGCGTGTTACAGGTAAGCCATGGGGTTGACATAGGTCCCGCCGTAGGAAACGCCGAAATGCAGATGCGGGCCGGTGGCAATGCCGGTGCTGCCCACATAGCCGATCAGCTCTCCCTGGGCGACGGACTGCCCCTTGCTGACCACGTAACGGGTCATATGCATATAGATGGAAGCAAAGCCATCTCCGTGATTGATGGATACGTAGTACCCCGCGCCGCCCGCCTGATAGGAGGCGACGGTGACGGTGCCCGCCCGGGTGGCATAGATCGGTGTGCCGGAGGGACAGGCCATGTCCACGCCCTTGTGATTGCTGGAGGCCCCCGCCGTGGGGGACTTGCGGTTGCCAAAGGGACTGGAAATGGTGTAGCCGGAGACCGGCTCGATCCAGGTGGCGTTGGAGGGGGGATTCTCACCCTTCAGCGCCATTTTTACCAGCTCTTCTTTGTACTGCGCCGCCTGAAGCTCCTTTTGCTTCTGGGCAATTTCAGTAAGCAGATCGTCCTGGATTTTTGAGGCTTCATCCAGAACGGCCTGGAATTCGCTCTGCTGGGCGATCAGCTCCCGCAGAATATCGTCCGACTCGGTGCGCTTGACCTTCAGCATTTCCTCGCTGTCGGAAAGCTGCTGCCGGGTCTCCTGCAGGTCGAGCATTTCCTCGTTGAGGATACGCTGGTTTTCCTCCACCGTGGCGGAGGCGACCTGAAGGTCCACCAGCCGCTGGGTGTCGGCGGCGGCGATCTCATCCACCATGTTCATCCGATCCAGCATATCCGTGAAGCTGCTGGATTCAAAGATGACCTGCCAGTAGGTGATCTCGCCCTCTTCTTCCATGGCCCGGATGCGCTCTTTGTACTGCCGGTTCAGCTGCGCCAGGCGCAGGTTGGCGTCATCCAGCCGCTCCTGGGCATCAGAGATCATCTGGCCGTAGATGCGCAGCTGCTCGTTGATGTTCAGGATCTGGTCGTGGAGCAGGGCGATCTCCTGATCGACGGCGTTTTTCTTGTCCACCAGAGCCTGGATCTCCGAGGCATTGGCGTTGTATTGGGATCGAACGGAATCGATCTGTGCCTGTATGACGGCGTTTTCTACTTTCAGATCGGTGATCTGGTCTTTGATTTCAGAGGTGGTCGCGGCATAGGCCGGGTGGGGGAGGGAGCAGAAAACCGTTATTGCCGAGACAAGGACGGCGGCAGCAGACCGAAGAATTCGTGATTTCTTCATAGTCTCTCCTTGAAAGCGGCCCCCAATGGGGCTGCTTCCTTTTTTTGATGCGGACGCTTACACATCCATGAATTTGCGGATGGAGGTCCAGCTGCCGACGATGCCGACGAACAGTCCGGCGCCGCCAAAGACGATCACCATGGGGATCAGCAGATCGCCCACGAAGGGAACGAAGGAGAACAGCCGCAGCGCGTCCACCGAGGCCAGCCGCTCCACCAGGGCATCGTACAGCACCCATTCCAGGCCGAAGGCCAGCACGGCGCCGATCATACCCAGGGTGAAGCCCTCCACCACGAAGGGCAGGCGGATGAAGCTGTTGGTAGCGCCTACCATTTTCATGATGGCGATCTCGTCTTTGCGGTCGTACATGGCCAGCTTGATGGTGTTGGAGATGATCAGCAGAGAGATCACCAGCAGCATGGCGATCAGGGCCACAGACACGATATTCAGCACATTTTGAATGGTGGTAAAGCCCTCGGCCAGCTCATAGGCGGCGTTGGTCTTGACCACGCCGGGGATCTGCTGAAGCTGCTGGTCGGTCTGCTTCATCAGGTTGTTGTCCTCCAGAGTGACCACGTAGCGGTCGCGCAGGTCCTCAGCCTGGACGCCGTTGAAGGCGGCGTTGTTGTCGTGGTCGCTGATGAAGCTTTCCAGCGCCTCTTCCCGGGAGATGTACTCCGCCTTCTGGACATTGTCCAGCGCGTTGATCCGGGTGCCTACGCTTCGCGCCTCCGCGCCGGAATAGCTGCTGTCGATGTACACCATGATCTCGCTGGTCTGGTTCAGCTTCTGGACCATTACGTCCAGGTTGTAGGCCAGGATGGAGAAGCTGCCCACGATCAGCAGGCAGGCCACCGTGACGCAGATGGCGGCGAAGGACATAAAGCCATGCAGGAAGATACCGCGGAAGCCTTCCTTGATCAGGTAGCCTAAGTTGTTAATCTTCATCGTAGTATCCCTCCCCGTCGCTGACAATGATGCCGTCGTCGATGACGATGACGCGCTTGGAGAACAGCTGGACCAGGTCCTTCTCGTGGGTGACCACCAGAATGGTGGTGCCCAGGTTGTTGATCTCCTGAAGCAGGGACATGATCTCAAAGGAGCGGGCCGGATCCAGGTTGCCGGTGGGCTCGTCCGCGATGATGGTGGAGGGGTTGTTCACCAGGGCGCGGGCAATGGCCAGACGCTGCTGTTCGCCGCCGGACATCTCCCGGGGCAGGCGCTTGGCCTTGTTCTCCAGGCCGACCAGCTCCAGCACGTAGGGCACCCGGTCGCGGATCTCCTTCTCCTTCGCGCCGATGACGCGCATGGCGAAGGCCACGTTGTCATATACGCTCATTTTCGCGATCAGCCGGAAATCCTGGAACACCACGCCGGTGGTGCGGCGCAGATAGGGGATCTCGCGCTTGCGGATGCGCTCCAGATTATAGCCGTTGACATGGACGGTGCCGGAGGTGGGACGAAGCTCGCCGCTGATCAGCTTGATGATGGTGGACTTGCCGGAGCCGGAGGGACCGACCAGGAAGCAAAATTCACCGTCCTCGATCTGCATGGTCACCCCGTTCAGCGCGGGGGAGCCGTGACCGTAGGCTTTGACGACATCGGTAAATTCAATCATTTGCATCTATCTCCAATAAAAATTGGCCGCAGAGAAGCTCTTTGACCGCAATGTAACCGAATTGTAACACATTTCGCCCATAAAGTCAATGCTATTGCGTCGAAAACCGGGTTTGACGAAAAGATTTAATAAAATTTCAATAAATAATTCGGGCCTTTTTCACGGAAATTCCCCGCTTTTTGGGATTATGTAACCTATATGAACAAACCGGCCGGGCAGGGAAGACCGCCGCCGTCCGGCCCGGACACAGAATATTAACAAATTTCGCAGCAATGCCCCTTGAAATACCGGGCGGGACGGGGTATAATAAATACATCAAAAATGAAGTATTTTGACGGCCGCAAAATACGGTAAGTGAGGTTCGTTATGGAAACAAGTCAGGTGCGTACGCTGATCCTGGACAAGGGGGACTCCATCAATCTGAACAACGCGCAGAAATTCAACCAGTGGATGAAGAGCTATGCCACCCCCTACCGGGAGATGATGTCCTTTTATTCCTGCGCCATTATGGAGGTGGAGACCAAATTCCGGGTGCTCAGCGAGGATCTTTCCTTCTCCTTTGAGCGCAACCCCATCGAAACCATCCATACCCGGCTGAAAAGCCCGGAGAGCATTATGAATAAGCTCATCCGCCGGGAGATCCCCCTGTCCATCGAGAGCATCGAGGAGAACATCCACGACATTGCCGGGGTGCGGGTGGTGTGCACCTTCCAATCGGATATTTACATGCTCGCCGAGAGCTTCCTGAACCAGGATGATGTGACCCTGATTCAGCGCAAGGACTATTTTCAGAACCCAAAGCCCAACGGCTACCGCAGCCTGCACCTGATCGTCTCGGTGCCGATTTTCCTGCACAATGAGAAAAAGTCCATGAAGGTGGAGGTGCAGCTGCGCACCCTGGCCATGGACCTGTGGGCCAGCACGGAGCACAAGATCCGCTACAAAAAGGATATCTACGTCTCCCCGGAGGACGGCCAGGCGCTGCTGGAATGCGCCCACGGCTGCTCGGAGATCGATCGGAAGCTGGAGCAGATCTATCACAATGTAAATAAATTCAAAACGGAACAGGAGAGACAGAAATGAAAATCTTAGCAATGGTCGCCGTCTGCTTTTTTGCGGGCATGGGCGCGGGACTGGGCACCGGCTTTGCCGGGATGAGCGCGGCGGCGGTGATCACCCCCATGCTGGTGACCTTCCTGAAAATGGATACCTATAAGGCGGTGGGCATCGCCCTGGCCTCCGATGTGCTGGCCAGCGCCGTCAGCGCCTATACCTACGGGAAGAACAAGAATCTGGACGTGAGGAACGGCCTGGTGATGATGGTTTCCGTGCTGGTGTTCACCATGGTGGGCAGCTGGATATCCAGCCTGGTCTCCAGCAGCACCATGGGCGGCTTCTCCGTTTTTATGACCATGCTTCTGGGCGTCAAGTTCATCATCAAGCCGGTGATGACCACCAAGGAGACCATGGCCCAGGTTTCCGCGCAAAAGCGCCTGATCCAGAGCATCGTCTGCGGCGTTCTGATCGGCTTCATCTGCGGTTTCATCGGTGCGGGCGGCGGCATGATGATGCTGCTGATCCTCACCTCCGTGCTGGGCTATGAGCTGAAGACCGCCGTGGGCACCAGCGTGTTCATCATGACCTTCACCGCCCTCACCGGCGCGGTCAGCCATTTCGTCATCGGCGGCGCGCCGGATCTGCCGGTGCTGGCGCTGTGTGTGCTGTTCACCCTCCTGTGGGCCAGGATCGCCGCCCGCATTGCGAACAGGGCCGAGCCTGCCTTCCTCAACCGCGCCACCGGCGTCATCCTCATCCTTCTGGGCGCTGTGGTCCTGATCGTGAACGCCATGACCTGATCTTGGGACGGACGCAACAATAAAAACGGAGATGCCCTGTGTGGTCGGGCATCTCCGTTTTTGTGAATTTACTGTTCTCCCTGGCGGATATGGGCGCTGGCGGATACGCCGTTCAGCTCTATCTCGCAGGCGCCGTCGCCGCTGACGGTTTTGCCGCCTTGCTCGGCGGTGGGAAAGTCCGTATCCAGGCGGCCGCTGATGGTGCTGTTGTCCAGGGTGAAGCCGCAGCCTGCGGGCAGTGTCAGGTCCAGGTCGCCGGAAACAGAATTCATTTTGATCCCCTCCGGCGCTTCCTGCACCGTCAAATTCGCCCTGGCGGAAACCCCGTCGAATTTCAGCTGCCCCAGGTCGCCGGTAAAGTTCAGATTGCCGGAGGCTGCCTCCATTTTAAGGGTGCCCACGGTGCAGTCCCGGAGCGTGCACGCGCCGCTGACGGTGGATAGCTCCGCCTGCTCCAGGTCCAGCCCGGTGCACGTCAGACCGGCGGAGACCAGATTCACCTTCAGCGTCCTGCCGCTCCACGCGGCGGGCACCGTTACGGTCAGGTCCTTCTTTTGGGTCGAAAGACTGCTGTACCAGCTGCTTTCGCAGAATTCCACCACCAGCCGGGAGCCGTCCCGGCGCAGGATCATGGGCTGGTCGCTGTCCAGCCGGTCCTCGGTGACGGTGATCTCCTCCTGCGTACCGGGAACGATGCGCACATCGCCCGCGACCCAGGAGATATCCAGCTTTTCCACATCCTCCCCATGAATGGGCGTCCCCTCGGAAATGACTGTGCCGCTGCTTTGGCTGGCGGCGGATTTGCGATATTTGGAAAACAGATTCAAGCCGATCCCTCCTGTCAGGATTCGGGTCAAAACAATGGCGATGATGGAAAAAATAATGATCCGTAAAACAGCACCGAGCTTTGCGCGCATGTTATTTCCCCTCCCTCAGATCCAGTCCGGCGCAGACCACGCCCTCCAGAGCCTTCTCAATGGGGAAGATCAGCCAGGTCACCAGCCACGCGCCGGTGGAAAAGCTGATGACGAAATAGAGCACCACGCCCAGGGTGCGCATCAGCTTCTTGATGCTTACGCCCAGATTTTTCCGGCCCTCGGCGGTGCCCGCCGCCTGCTGCGAATCCTGGGCGGACTTCTTGCCGGCGGGGGCCTTGAAGGTCAGAAGCAGCAGCGTGGCAATGGCGACGATCACCAGGGTCAGGCACATGCCGATGTTGTCCCAGCCCAGGGTGTCCAGCAGGAGCAGGGGCACCGGGCTGACGATGTACAGGAAGATGGCCACCGCCCGCATCATCCGGGCCACGGCGGGGGCCGTCCCCTCGAAGCCGGGCAGGGGATCGACGATCTCCGGCTGGGGACGGGCGTCGGGGCTCTCGCCGCCCAGGAGTTCGCCCACGTCGCCGATGCCCGCGATGGCCTGCCGGTAAGCGGCCTCCTCCGTGCTGCCCCGGGCCACCAGATCGTCGAACCGATCCAGGGTGTTCTGCAAAATTTCCTGCTTGATCTCCTCCGCGCCGTCGCTCCCGGCAAACAGGAGATCAACATACTGTGCAAGTTGTTCTCTCATGCTTCTTCCTCCGCTTCCATTAGCTTATCCATAATTTCTTTTGTTTCCTCCCACTCCCGGCGCAGCGTTTGGCTGGCCATGCGGCCGACGGGGGTGATGGCATAGTACCGCCGCCGGGCCCCCGCGCCGCTGTCACCCCAATAGGAGATGATGTAGCCCTGCTCCTCCAGCCGCCGGAAGGCGGTGTAGAGCGTGGCCTCCTTCAGCTCAAAGCGCCCGGAAGAAAGGGAGGAAATGATTTTGTTGATCTCATAGCCGTAGCTGTCGCCATGCAGGAGCCGGGCCAGAATGATGGCATCCGTGTGCCCCCTGATCAAATCACCGGCAATAGACATCCGCATTCCTCCTTTGTCGCACTATAATAGCACGAAGTACCTCACCTGTCAAGGTATTTCATAAATATTTTGAAACATTATTTTTACACGGCCCACAGCCTGTCCGACCGCCCTTGGCTCCCCAATGGGCGTGATTGGCGGCGGCCCATGTTGTCTCAATCGCCCGGAATGCACAAATTTTCTTCGCGGAGCGGCAGGAACTTCCTTGACAGATGAAAGGGGCTCTTGTATAGTATAGATAGTTTTTAAAAAGGGAGATGTGGTTGGTTTATGAAGTTTAACGTTAAACCAGAGGGCGAGAAACGGACATGCCCATTGCTGTGGGTGCTGAGCGTGCTGGCGGCGGTGAGCCTGACGGTGGCGGTGCTGGCGTGGGCAACGGATCTGTTCTGCCCCCCAAGGCAACTGGCCCAGCTGGTGCTTTACGAAGGGCCGAGGCCCATTGCGCCCTCCGAGACAGCCCGTATGTGGGCGGACGGAAACGAGCTGTTCGTCTATGACACGGCGGTGAACAATACCCACACCTGGGACAGCCGGTATAACCCGCCCCTTTCTACGGCGCAAATTGCCTCCTTTGACTTCGCGAATGGCGACGTGGAGCTGAAGGTCGCCCTGAGCACCGGCGAGGACCTGGGGGAGGTCACGGTGCGGCCCCTTTCCTATGGGATCGAGCCGCGGGTGGAGGGCAATACCCTGCGCTTCCGCATCTCCCAGCCGGATGTGTACACCGTGGAATACCAGGGCAGCTCCAGCAAGGCCATGCACATTTTTGCCAATGCCATTGACGAGGACGCTCCCACCGAAAGCACCGACACCGTGAAATACATCGGCCCCGGCGCGTGGATCGCGGATACCATGGTGCTGGAGGACGGGATGGATGTGTATATTTCCGGCGGCGCGGTGATCCGTGGAACGCTGATCGGCAACAAGGTGCACGACGCCACCGTCCGCGGCCATGGCTTCTTCGACGGCTCCAACAACAAAAGCTGGATGCTGAACAAAATGACCGCCTACATCCCCGTCAGCCTCCGGGAGAGCCAGAATGTGTCCGTCAGCGGCATCGGTATCCTGAACCCCAACGCCTGGTGCGTGGAGCTGTACAGCTGCGACGATGTGGACATCAGCGGCATCAAGATCATCTCCGCCCGGCCCAACGGCGACGGCATTTCCGTGCAGTCCTGCCGCAATGTCACCGTCCGCGACAGCTTCATCCGCACCTGGGACGACAGCCTGGTGGTGAAGAACTATTCCAACCGCAAGGGCAGCGACAGCGCGGACATCCTCTTCGACGGCTGCCAGCTCTGGACGGATCTGGCCCAGTCCATGGAAATTGGCTATGAGACCAACAAGGGCGGCAAGCTGAGGCCCACCATCCAGAACGTGACCTTCTCCAATATCACGGTGCTGCACAATTTCCACAAGCCGGTGATGAGCATTCACAATGCCGACGGCGCGGAGGTTTCGGGCATCTTGTTCCGGGACATCACCGTGGAGGACGCCTCCATGGGCAAGGGCGACGCAGGAAAGAACTGTCAGCTGATCGACATTACCATCGCCCAGAGCAGCTGGTCCACCAGCAAGAAGCGGGGCACCGTTCACGATATTCTCTTTGACGGCATCCGTGTGCTGGATGGGGACGACGGCATCGACTTCAAGGAGGGCAATCTGTGCCCCATCCGCATTCAGGGCTTCGACGAGGAGCATCTGTGCCGGGATATCACCATTCGGGCTCTGGAAATTCTGGGTAAAAAGGTGACCCAGGAGAATTACGCCGACAACCCGGATACCGCCGTCAGCCGGTTCACGGACAATATCATGTTCGAATAAGGAGGTCATTCCCATGAAAAAATCCATCAGAACAGCATTGACCATTTTCCTGATCGCGGTGATCCTTGCCTCCGCTGCCGTCACGGTGTACATCCTGCGGGAGAAGCGCAGCCGGGAGGCCGTGAACCCCAACGTGACTCTGGTCACCGCCCCGGCGCAGGAGGATTTTGAGGTCCACCCTGAGTGGACGCTGCCCGAGCCGGAGGTCATCGATTACGGCGAAAATCTTGCTCTGGGCAAAAAGGTGACCCAGAACGGCAGCACCCAGATCTACCAGTGCCGCAACGCCGTGGACGGCGACCGCTTCACCTATTGGGAGGGCCTGCAAAACAGCTACCCCAGCATCATCACCGTGGACTTGGAGGAGCCGCAGAAAATTTCCGGCTTCGGCATTCTGCTCAATCCCCGGCAGATCTGGAATGCCCGCACCCAGGATGTAGAAATACAGACAAGCGACGACGGCGAGGAATTCACCACCCTGCTTCCCACCCAGACCGTGGAATTTGACCCCATGACGGATAACCGCTGCTACCTGCCCCTGGACGAAAGCGTCCAGGCCCGCTATCTCCGTTTCGTGTTCACCGCCAACAGCGGCGCCGACGCCGGGCAGGCGGCGGAGATCGAGGCCTACAAAGCGCAATGACCGGCCCGGATCACCTGAAAGACCAAAAACTGGGTGCGAAAGTCTGCCAATAGTTGGGAATTCCTTGACAAACGAAAAGGTTTAACGTACAATAACAGGGAAGTTCGTAAGAATTGGATGTGGGATTGCCGATGATTACCATCGAGGATATCGCCCGGGAGGCCGGGGTCAGCGCGACCACGGTCAGCAATGTGATCCATGGGCGCACCAACAAGGTTTCCAGCTATACCGTCGAGCTGATCAATGAGATCATCCGGGAGCGGGGCTATGTGCCCAATCTCTCCGCCCGCGCCATGAAGACCCGTTCCTCCAAGGTGGTGGCGCTGATCAACCATCTGGAATCCCGGGATCAGCCCAAATTCATGTCCGACCCCTTTTTCATGGATCTCACCGGCGCGGTGGAGCGGGCGCTGCGGGAGCGGGGGTATTTTCTGATGATCCGTGCCATCTCTGAGCCGGACGACCTGACCGCCTTCCTGCGCAACTGGAACGTGGAGGGGCTGTTCATGCCCGGCCTGTTTGAGGATGAGCCGTTTTATAAGACCCTCCAGTCATTGAAGCTCCCCGTGGTGCTGACGGATAGCTATGTCTCCAACCTGGGCGATATGGTAAACATCGGCCTGGAGGACTATGAGGGGGCGCGGCTGGCCACACAGCACCTGATCGACCGGGGGCACCGCCGCATTGTCTTCGCCGGGCCGACGGTCAGAGCCGGGGGCGTGGTGGAGCAGCGGCTGCTGGGCTATCGCACGGCGCTGGCCCAGAATGAGATCCCCTTTGATCCCACCCTGGTATTTGAGTGCGAGTTTTCCACCAGCAAGATGATGGAATTCGGCGCGGCGCTGGCGCAGCGGAGGGATATCACCGCCGTGTTCGCCACGGCGGATATGCTGGCGGCGGGCATTATGTCCGGCCTGCAGCAGTCCGGGCGGATGGTGCCAAGAGATATTTCCGTGATCGGCTTTGATGATATCAACTGGGCGCGGATGACCATGCCCATGCTGACCACCGTCCACCAGGACGCCGCCCAGAAGGGCCGCATTGCCGCCGAGTGCATGATCCGCCTGCTGGAGGGGGAGCCGGTGACGCAGCGCAACCAGTCCCTGCCGGTGCGCCTGATCCTGCGCGACAGTGTGGGCGCGCCCCCGAAAACAGAATGAACTGAAACATCAATGAATTCAAAATACCACGGTTCTGAGGGTGGAAAACATTCACGGACCGTGGTATAATTTTTGAAATCTGACCGGCAGGGGAGGGGCGAGGAATGGAGGGAACGAAAAAAAGGACAGCCGTCCTGTGCGGCTCTGTCGTATGCATTGCCGCGGTCACATTCCTTGCGGGAGCCGTGCGGTATATCGGCGCTCCCTGGCTGCGGATCACGGCTTTGGTGGCGGCCAATCTGCTGAACGGACTGACCGCGCTGGCAGCCATGCGGCTGACGGGAATGAAGATCGATATTGACCTGAAAAATTGGCGGCAGTATTTCACCGGCGCGGCGCTGGCCCTTTCGCTTTCCCTGGTGATCGCGGTGATCCCCGCTCTGTGCGGCGTGTGCCTGGTGGGCAGGCATACGGATTTTACCTGGGGGAAGCTGGTCTATAACCTGCTGTTCTATCTGCTGATCGTCGGCCCGGTGGAGGAATTCATCTTCCGGGTCTATCTTCAGGATGTGTTTGTGGGGCTTTTCAAATCCAGCGGATGGCTGGGCGTGATCGCGGCGGACGCGCTGTTCGGGCTGTGGCACATCATCAACGGGAACCTTTTGCAGGTGCTGTTCACCTTTGCCATCGGGCTGGTTTTCGGCTTTGCCCGGTATGCCGTGAAGGACTGCGGCTATGTGGGCACGGCGCTGGGACATGGGCTGTACGATTTCCTGAACACCCTCGTGACAATGTTCCTCATCTGAGGAGCCTTTCGCTTGATGACGCTGCCATACAGGGAGTGTTTGGCGTTTCCTACAAAAAGACGGGGTGAAATATGTAGGAACTGACTATTTACAGAGTGTGAACTTTTTGGTAATATTTAGTTGAACGATAAACCTGCTAAATGAACAAAGCAAATCGGCATTTATTGCTGCTTCATGTTAGGTTTAACGTAAAACTTTTTAAGAAAGCAGGATGAAGAAATGAAAATGCGCAAAGTTCTATCCATGATTCTTGCTGCCGCCATGGTGCTTGGCATGGTCGTCTGTGCCGGTGCACAGCAGGCCAAGGCAGACGGAGAGTCCGGCTCCATTACCCTGGGCATCTGGCCTGAGGACACTCAGACCGAGGCCATCGCTGTTCACGAGAACACCTATGTTCCCGCTTTCAACGAGCTGCACCCCGATGTGGAAGCAATCCCCGCCTACTACAAGTATTCTCCCGATACCTATGTTGCCCTGGCTACCGCCGGCAACGCCCCCACTGTGTTCGAGTCCTGGTACACCGAGCCTGAAAAGCTGATCCGCAACGGCCTGGTCAAGGACATCACCGACATTCTGGAAGAGCGCGGCTGGCTGGACGTCATGAGCCCCGCCATCCGTGACCTGCTGTCCGACGAGGACGGCCGCGTCTACGGCATGCCCCGCGACGCCTACTCCCTGGGCCTGATGATCAACATCCCTCTGTTCGAGCAGGCTGGCCTGGTCAACGAGGACGGCTCCGTCAAGTACCCCACCACCTGGGATGAGGTCTACGAGTACAGCAAGATCATCCGCGAGAAGACCGGCGTTGCAGGCTTCTGCATGCAGGCTTCCGATGCGGGCGGCGGCTGGCACTGGTCCAACATCGCCTGGAACTTTGGCGCTACCCTGTGCATCCCCAATGAGGACGGCGCCTACACCTCCAACCTGAATGCCCCCGAAGCCATTGCCGCCATGGAGTGGGTCCAGAAGATGGTCGCTGACAAGTGCGTCACCGACGATCCCACCCAGGAAAACTGGGGCACCGGCTTCGACCGCATCGGCACCAGCACCGCCGCGATGTACATCGCTGCCAACGACGCCGTTGACCAGCCCAGCTACCGCGGCATGGACGCCGACGAGTTCTTCCTGGCTCCCATGCCCGCAGGCCCTGGCGGCCACTTCACCCTGATGGGCGGCACTCCCTACTTCTTCTCCCCTGACGCCACCGACGAGGAAGTCAACTGGGCGCTGGATTACCTGGAAATCATGGGCAAGTCCCCTGAGGTCACCGACGCTGCCCGCGACGGCTGGATCGCCGACGCGCAGTACCGTCAGGATGCCGGTATCCCCGTCATTCCCGCCTTCCCCGCATGGACCGGCGCTGTGGTCGATGAGCAGAACAAGATCATCGAAGAGTACAGCAATGTGGATATGTCCCTGTGGCAGGCCTACTACGACTTCTCCAAGGAAGAGGGCGCGCTGCGCACTGAGGAGCCCGGCGACACCCAGACCATGTATTCCATCCTGAACGGTGTCCTGCAGGCCATCTGCGCCGATCCCGCGAATGTTGACATCCCCGCTCTGATGGAGCAGGCCAATGCCGACTACCAGGCTGTCCTGGACGCCATGTAATGAAATAATTCTTCCGGGGAGCCGCCGCACTGTCGGCGGCTCCTTGGAGCGTTTCTGAGAGCGCCAAATCTTCTTGGAATTCTCAGAAGCGCTCCTGGGGCGGCTTCCGTGTCCGCTTCTTTGTCCCAGCTTTTCATTTCGCGGATTCTGTGATAGAATCCGTGGAGTGGGGCAGAGGCGCGTTCGCGGCAAAACAATGCATGAGGTGAGGACCTTGAGTAAACAAACAAACGGTCTGCGGCTGCAAAGCGGCAGCCTCCGGCGGAACGTCAGCGCGTGGATGCTGATGATACCCAGCCTAATTCTGTTCGCCTTCTTTGTGTGGGGGCCATTGATCGACACGGTGAAAATGTCCTTTTATGACACAAAGGGCATTCAGATCACCAAATTTGTGGGCCTGAAAAACTATAAAAAGCTGCTGGTGCAGCCGGCCTATCAGATTGCCTGGAAGAACACCGTGAAGTATACGGTGTGCTCCCTGTTCGTCGGTCTGGCCGTGCCGGTGATCATCGCTTCGCTGATCACCGAGGTGTCCTGCGGCCGGGGCTTTTTCCGAATCGCAACTTACTATCCCAATGTGATCCCCTCCATCGCGGCGGTGATGATCTTCACCTTTTTCTTCGGCACCGGCGACAAGGGTGTGCTGAACATCCTCCTGGCTAAGATCGGCGTTGAGCCGGTCAAATTCCTGACCAATGAAAAATGGGTCATCTTCTGGATCGTGGTGGCCATGACCTGGAAGGCGGCGGGCTCTACGGCGCTGGTGTATATGTCCAGCATCTCCAGCATCCCCCAGGAGCTGTATGAGGCGGCCACGGTGGACGGCGCTTCTCCCATCCGCCGGTTCTTCTCCATCACCATGCCCACCGTGCTGCACACCGGCAAGACCATGCTGATTCTGCAGATCCTGGCGGTGTTCCAAATCCTGTATGAGCCGATGCTCATGACCCACGGCGGCCCCAACAACGCCAGCATCTCCATCATGGAGCTGGTGTATGAGTTGGCCTTTACCCACATGAAGTTCTCTCAGGCGGCGGCGCTGTCCGTGGAGGTCTGCATCATTCTGATCGTCCTGACTGTGGTTTACTATGCCGTGGCCAACCGGGCGGATAAGGATTGAGGAGGAAAGCGTATGCGTTTATTCAGCAATTACCAGAGAAAAGAGGACGGCGTCATCCGCTTTTATGACGTAAAAACCCACAAGACCAGATTCTGGGTGGTGATGATCTTCATCGCCTGCTGCCTGATGGCGCTGATCGCCCTGTTCCCGGTGTTCTGGCTGGTGTGCAGCTCTCTGAAAAATCTGACCGAATATCTGAGCACCAATCAGATCCTTCCCCAGCATGCGGACTGGGAGGGCTGGATCAAGACCTGGAATGACTTCGGCTTTACCAAGTACTACATCAATTCCGGCATCTCCGTGGCCGGAGGCGTGCTGTGCGCTGTGTTCTTCAATGGACTGCTGGCCTATGTGCTGGCCATATTGAAGCCCGTGGGACACAAGATCGTGCTGGCGCTGGTGATGTGGTGCCTGCTGATCCCACCCACCACCAGCTTTGTGGCTCTGTTTGTCAACATCAAGAAGCTGGGGCTCACCGGCAGCTTCATCCCCCTGTGGCTCAGCATGGGCGCCAATGCCTATTGGGTGATTCTTTTCAAGAATTATTTTGAAAGCCTGCCCAAGGATTTTATCGACGCGGCCCGGCTGGATGGATGCAGCGATTTTCGGGTATTCACCCGGATCATCCTGCCCCTGTCCCGGCCCATTCTGGTGGTCGTCGCCATTTTCGCCATCTGCGCGGCCTGGAGCGACTTCCTGATGCCCTATCTGCTGCTGGGCGGCACGGACAAGGAGACGGTGATGGTCAAGCTGTTCTCCTTCCAGAATTCCATCAAGACCAATCAGATCGATATCATCCGGGCGGTGCTGTACTCCGTGATCCCGCCGACGATCCTGTTCGCGCTCTTCCAGAAGCAGATCATGGGCGGTGTGATGTCCGGCGGAATTAAGGAGTGAAAGAGAAATGGGAAAATATGCGGACCGTTACTTCCAGGTGCACCCTTGGAAGATCATTGAAGAGGGCTTCGACCCGGATTACAGCCAGGTCGCCGAGTCCATCTTCTCCCTGGGCAATGAATACACCGGCCTGCGGGGCTACTTTGACGAGGGCTACTCCGGCCCCCGGCTCCAGGGCAGCTATCTGAACGGCGTATATGAGCGCCGGATGCTGCCAAAGTCCGGCTACAAGGGGATGCTCCCCTTTACGGAATTCATGGTCAACACCGTGGATTGGGTATATACCCGCATCAGCAGCGGGGAGCAGGTGCTGGATCTTGCAAAATGCCGCTTTTCGGACTTCCGCCGGGAACTGGACCTGCGCACCGGCGTGCTGACCCGGCGCTTTGTCTGGCACATTGACGAGCACACGGCGGTGGAGATCTGCTTTGAGCGCTTCACCTCTATGGAGCAGGAGCAGCTGGTGGGCCAGAAGCTCACCCTGCGTGCCGCAAAGGGCAGCCCCGTACTGACGCTGCGGCTTGGGCTGGACTTTACCTGCCCCCATGTTTCCGTGGGCAGCCCCATGTTCCGGCCGCTGTCTGCCGCGGCTGGGGAGGCCCGCGCCGAAATCCTGGCCGAAACCAAGGAGACCCGCCAGCAGGTGTGGGCCGGGGCCGTTTTCCACGGCCTGACCGACACCCGAGACGCCTCCGCCGAGGGCATCCCCGCCCTGGAGGAATGCTTCACCCTGGAGCCGGGACAGGCGCGGACCGTTACCCGTGTGGTCACCCTGTGCACCGCCCGGACGGAGGCGGAAAAGCAGACCATGGCTCGGCGGACAGCTGACGCAAAGCAGCTGCTGGCCCGGACGGAGTATGAGACCCTGAAGGACGCCTCCGCCGCCTGGTGGGAGAAGCAGTGGAAGGTCTCCGACATCGAGATCGACGGCGACCCGGAGAACCAGCAGGGCATCCGCTTCTGCATTTTCCAGCTCCACCAGACCCTGCACACCGCCAAGTATGGCGCGGTGTTCGGCGCGAAGGGGCTGACCGGCGAGGCCTACAACGGCAACACCTTCTGGGACAGCGAGGTATGCTGTCTGCCCTTCTATCTCTTTAACAACCCGGAGGCTGCCAAGAGCTTCCTGAAATTCCGCTGCGACACCCTGCCGGAGGCCATGGAGCGGGCGGCTGCCCTGGACTGCAAGGGCGCGTTCTATCCCATTGCCACCATCAGCGGCCGGGAATGCTGCGACCTGTGGCAGCATGCCAGCTTGCAGTTGCAAGCCTCCACCGGTGTGGCCTATGGCCTGTGGAATTACGTCCACCAGACGGGGGACAAGGAATTCCTATACGCCTTCGGCAGCCGGATGCTGGTGGAGATCAGCCGGATGCTGGCCACCCGGGGCGACTGGGATCCCGTTACTCACCAGTACGGCTATTACTGCGTCATGGGCCCGGACGAATTCCAGATGATGGTGCACCACAACGCCTACACCAATTTTATGGGAAAGAAAACCCTGATTTTTGCGTTGGAGACCCTGGGAGCCATGGAGCATGAAGCCCCGGACGCTTATGCCGCCCTGGGTGTAACGCTGGAGGAACTGGCAGACTGGCAGGAAAAGGCGGACAGAATGTATCTGCCCTATGATGAGAATACCAAGCTCTTTGAGCAGCACATGGGCTATTTCCATCTGCCCCATGTGGATATCAACGCCATCCCCCCGGAGCAGTTCCCGCTGTATTCCCATTGGTCCTATGAGCGCATTTATCGGAATGATATGGTCAAGCAGCCGGATGTGCTGATGTTCTTCCTGCTCTATGGTAGCGAGTTTACCCGGGAGCAGCTGGAGGCAAATTTCGATTTCTATGAACCGCGCTGCATCCACGAAAGCAGCCTGTCCCCCTCCATCCATTCCATCCTGGCCTGCCGCCTGGGGCGGCTGGCCAAGGCCGAGAGCCTCTTTGACTTTGCCACCCGGATGGATCTGGACAACTACAACCGCAACACCTGCGAGGGCCTGCACACCACCTCAATCGCCGGAGCGTGGATGAACATCGTCTGCGGCTTCGGCGGCCTGCGCACCGACGCGGCCACGCTGACCCTGGCCCCCTCCATCCCCAAGGGCTGGACCGGCTATTCCTTCCGGGTGTGCACCGGGGGCAGCATCCTGGAGGTCACCGTGGATCAGCACAGCGTTAAATTGCAGCTGCTTCAGGGCAGCGGCATCCGGGCGGTGCTCTACGGAAAGGAAATCAACATTGACGCCGTTCCCGCGGTGTTTGCCATGGAGGAAGCCCAATGAGCTGGCGCATTGAAAACGATTTGATCTCCCCGGAGTCCATCCCCGACAACGGCAACCGCCTGCTGGTGGGCAACGGCTGCCTGGGCATCCGGGGCACGCTGGAGGAGGCGGGCAAGGAGCAGCTTGCCGCCGTCAACATCGCCGGGATCTATGACCGGGTGGGCGACGGCTGGCGGGAGCCGCTGAACGCGCCCAACCCCTTGGATACCCGGCTGCGGGTAAACGGACAGATGCTCTCGGCACTGGACGGCTCCGCCGCCCGGCACACCCAAAGCCTGGATTTCCGCCACGGCATCTACCGGCGTGACACCACATGGAATGCGGATGGCGTCTGTGTCCGGCTCCAGGGTGCCCATGCGGCCCACATGGGGCAGGAGCACCTGATCCTGGCTTCCTACACCGTGTCCGTGGACCGGGATGCCCAGGTGGAGATCATCGCCAAAATTGAAACGGATATCTGGGAGATCTACGGCCCTCATTATCTGGGCTTTGAAAATACTGCCTCCGGCCAGACCCTCCTGTGTGTTGCCTCGGTGCAGAATCACCGGGATACAGTGGCGGTGGGGCGGAAATGCCTGCTGTCGCTCCCGGCCCAGGTGCACCGGGAAGATGGCGCTTTGCACTTCTGCCTGGATTTGAAGGCCGGTCAGCGCGTCACGCTGAATTCCGTATGTGCCGTATACACCACCCGGGACTGCCCCGACCCCGCTCAGGCGGTGCGCGAAGCGCTGGAGAGCGCGGATTACAGCGGACTGCGTGATTCCCACTGCCGCAACTGGGAAAAAATCTGGGCCGTGGGCGCGATAGAGATCGAGGGGGACGACCAGGCCCAGGACGCTCTGAACTATTCCCTGTACCACCTGAATTCCATCGCCCCCCGCAGCGGCAAGCCCCTGTCCATCCCGGCCCGGGGCCTCTCCGGCCAGACCTACAAAGGGGCGATCTTCTGGGACAGCGAAATGTTCATTCTGGACTATTTCCTCTACACCCAGCCGGAGGTGGCCCGCTCCATGGTGCGCTACCGCATCGAGACGCTGCCCGGCGCGCTGGAAAAGGCAAAACAGTATGGCTGGCAGGGCGCGTTTTATGCCTGGGAAAGCCAGGAGGGAGGCTTCGACGCCTGCTCGGATTACAACGTCACCGATGTGTTCACCGGCCGCCCCATGCGCACCTTCTTCCGGGATAAGCAGTACCATATCTCCGCCGCCGTGGCCAGGGCCATCATGGTCTACGTGCAGGTCACCCAGGATCATTCGATCCTCGCCCAGGGCGGCGCGGAGACGGTTTTGGAGTGCGCCCGGTTCTATTATTCCCTGCTGCTGCGCCATCCCGACCGGGAGCAATGGGAAATACACGACGCCATCGGCCCCGACGAATACCACGAGCGGGTGAATAACAACGCCTACACCAACCAGATGGCCCGCAAGACCATCCAATGGGCGGCGGAGGCCGCCGCGCTGCTGGAAGCCCGCGACCCGGAAGGCTACCGCGCCTTTGCGGAAAAGACCGGGGCGGAGGCGCTGCTGCCGAAGCTCACCCAGGCCGCGCGGATGCTTTACGTTCCTCAGCCCAACGCCCAGGGCATCATTGAGCAGTTTGACGGCTATTTCGGCTTGGAGGATACCACCGTAGCCCAGGTGCGCAGCCGCCTGAAGGATCCCAGGGAATACTGGGGCGGCGCTTACGGCGTGGCCTCCCAGACCCAGGTCATTAAGCAGGCGGACGTGATCACCATGCTGGAGCTTTGCCATCAGGATTACCCGGTGGATATTCTCAAAGCCAATTGGGATTACTACTGCCCCCGCACGGAGCACGGCTCCAGCCTCAGCGCCTGCATGTATGCCCTGGTGTCCTGCCGTTTCGGCGCGGCGGAGGAAGCCTACCCCTTCTTCCTGAAATCCGCCCGGGCAGACTGGGACGGCGGCGGGAAGCAGTGGGCCGGGCTTGTGTACATCGGCGGCACCCACCCGGCGGCCTCCGGCGGCGCATGGAAGGTATTTGCCCAGGGCTTTGCCGGGCTGGAGGCGGAAAACGGCCAACTCACCATCCGCCCTCAGCTGCCCGAAAAATGGAACGCGATCCGCTTCCGCTGCCGCTTGGGCGATCAGGTTTATCAAATCACCGCAAACCACGAAAAAGGAGTTATAGAGACATTATGAAAAAGTACGAAGCCGTCATTTTTGACCTGGACGGCGTAATCTGTTTTACCGACCACTACCACTATCTGGCCTGGAAGGCACTGGCCGATTCCCTGGGCATTGATTTTGACGAAAGCAAAAACGACCGCCTGCGGGGCGTCTCCCGGATGGAGAGCCTGGAGATCGTCCTGGAGGGCTATCATGGCGCGCCACTCAGCCAGGCGGAAAAGGAAAAGCTGGCCGACCAGAAGAACACGCTGTACCGCCAGTCCCTGCAAACCATGAGTCCCAAGGACCTGTCGGACGAGGTGCGCACCACCCTAAATGCCCTGCGCGCCCGCGGGTTGAAGCTGGCCATCGGCTCGTCCAGCAAGAATACCCCCCTGATCCTGGAGCGCATCGGCCTTTCCGGCTTCTTTGACGCCGTGTCCGACGGCAACAACATCACCCGCTCCAAGCCCGATCCCCAGGTGTTTACCATGGCTGCGGAGATGCTCCGTTTGCCTGCCGAAAAATGCCTGGTGGTGGAGGACGCGCTGGCAGGCTTGCAGGCCGCCGCCGCCGGCGGCTTCGACAGCGCCGGCCTCGGCCCCGCCTCCCAAAGCGGCAAAGCCACCCACAGCCTCCGCTCCTTCCGCGACCTGCTGGATATCACCTGACCTATGGGATGCGCAGCATAATCGTACCAAAATAAAAACAGGGCAAGAAACCGATGGATTCCATTGATTTCTTGCCCTGTAAGTTTGCGCTTTCTCGAAAATGCTTTTATGGAACAAAACTATTTCTCTTGGGTAGATTTGGCATACTTATGGTAGTTTCAATCGGCGTATGGTTCGATTGGTTTCAAGATTTTGGTTGCGGTCATTTTGCAGCGATTCTCAAAACGCTGGCAGAATTCGATGGGATCACAGTCCCCTGCGCATTCTTTTTCAAATGGGGCGCGGGTGAAGCGGACGGACAAAAGGTAGTCGTCCTGCACGTCGCCCGCCGCGTTCCGGCGCTGGGAATAGCCGGACAGGACAATGCCGGTGATGGCGGGGGACAGATTGAAAAGGTTCGCGGCCAGGAAAACGGCAATGCCGAAAATCAGCGTGGCATATTCCTCCCGCAGCTGGGTCTGCGTCTTTTTCCGCTCGGTCAGATTGCCGCTTTGCAGCTGCACGTATTGGGTCGTGGGCAGGCTTTCGATTTCGGGCAGGTCCACGTCCAGCAGCAGCGCCCCGACGTCGGCATCGTAGGTGTAATTGACGCTGACGTCCACGGGCAGGGACATGTCTCCCAGCCAGTTGCCCACCGTCTGCTCGACGGCCTCGGGGTCCCCATCCCCCAGGCGTTGCAGCTGCTGGCGCTGCTGCTGGCATTCTTCCCGGCGGCGGAGGAATTCGTCCTGCTCCCGCAGGGACTCCATGTCCTCAAAATCCCGCTTGGCCCGCTCCCACCGGGCCAAGTCCTCTGGATATTGCCGGTCAAAACGCTCCCGCACGTAGTCCGCCCGGAGCGATTTCCGCCGCCAAAAGGCAAGGGTCTTCACGTTTTCCCGCGCCTCGGCTTCCAGCTGCGCCCGCAGCTGCCCGGCGTCGGGGGCGGCCTGGCCGAATTTCTGCCGGATGTAAGGCTCCGGCCGCAGATCCTCCAGCTTTTGCCAAAAGACCGCCTCGGTCTCCACCTTGGGGGCGTGCTTGTAGATGCGGATCAGATTGTCCGACGCGGCGGTCTGGTCGCGCATGATCTCGCCCAGCTTCTGCCGCCGCTGGGCCTCCATCGCCCGCATGGCCGCGCCGTACTGCGCCCCGGCCTTGATGCGCCGGATGCGGGCGGGGTCGGTGATCAGGTCGCCAAGATCGTCGTACAGCTCCACGTGGCCCCGATCATTCATAATGATCTGCACCGCGCCGGGTTCCGGGTTGTAGCTGGGTGTCGGCTGATGCGCGGGGGTATCCAACCGCTCCCGGCTGTAGATGCCGGTGCCGGGGATGCCGGTATTCAAGTATGTCCCGTTCCGCCCCACGTTGACGGACGCGCCGCGCCCGCCGAAGGTGTAGCTAACGCCGGATTTGGAGATGTTCATGCGGACGCCTTTGCAGATTTTGATGGATTTGCGGTAACGGATGCCCATGATTGTCCCTCCTAATCATTCTGCATCTGGATCAGATCGTAAAATACGGATTCCGACAGAATTTTCAAGTCCTGTCCCTTCAGGATTAGACTTTCCGCTTTTTTCTGTTTTGTACTTTTCCCGTCTCTAATCGTGGTGCAATAATCATTATTCCCAAGCACCAGGAAATTGGTCTTTTTGGTGATGCTATCTGCGCAGATGCCGCCGATGTTCGCAACCGCCTGCATGGCCATACGCCGGGGCATCTCCAGCGTCCCCGTAAAGACACAGACCTTTCCGTATAGCGGGTTGTCCGGCTGCTCCGCGCCTGCATAGGCAGTGATGTCAGCGGCCTTTACCTGATGATGGCTGCTGTGCGTCCGTTTGATCCCGTCAAAATCAAACCCGGTTGCGGCCAGCGCCTGCAAAACGGCATAGGTGGTTTTGCAATCCCCCAGGGAGCGGTGCTCCCCAACGCGGGCAACGCCCAGCGCTGCGGCAACGCTGGAGAGGCTGTGGCTGTCCAAGTCCGGCAACGCATGCCGCGCCAGGCGCATGGTATCCACAATGTCGTTGACAAATGGCCGGTTTAAGAACCCCTCCGCCGCGTCATAGATAAAATTGACATCAAAGTGGGCATTGTGTCCCACGACCACGTCGCCCCCGACGAAGTCCAAAAACTGCGGGAGCACCTCCTGGATGTCCGGCGCAGCGGCCAGCGCGTCGTTCGTGATGCCCGTCAGCTGGGTGAAGAAATCGTCCACCTGGGCAGCCGGACGGATCAGGCTGGAAAAGCTATCCACAACTTTCCCATCCCGGACGCGCAGCGCGGCGATTTCAATTATTTCGTCCCAATATGGATCATAGCCGGTGGTCTCGGTGTCAATGACGGTGCAGTCCTGCGGGATGGTTAGTAGACTGTGCCCTTTACCTGGCCGGGCCTTGCAGTTGATATCCATATGCTTCCCTCCTTACTACAAATTGTAGCAAGAGAAACCTCAGGTTGCAACCCCCAATTTTGATCCGTACCCTCATGAGGTGGACGACTGGCCTTGTCCATGCTCTGAATGTAGCCATCCGTATTTCAATCCACGTCCCCCGTGAGGGGGACGACTGGGTGGATACAGGGATAAATTATGGTAAAAAGAATTTCAATCCACGTCCCCCGTGAGGGGGACGACCATTCTTCCCGTTCCGGGAGCGGTACGACTGTCTATTTCAATCCACGTCCCCCGTGAGGGGGACGACCATATGCGGCCTCCCGTCCGGCAATATCGATCTTATTTCAATCCACGTCCCCCGTGAGGGGGACGACGACCGGGAGCAGATCATGCGGATGACGGCAAGCTTATTTCAATCCACGTCCCCCGTGAGGGGGACGACTGCCATGTCATGTCCTCCTTTACGCACGATGATTGCATTTCAATCCACGTCCCCCGTGAGGGGGACGACGCCACCGGGCCGCCCGCCGCATCTCCGAGTCGGTATTTCAATCCACGTCCCCCCGTGAGGGGGACGACTGGCCGGGGGTGTTTCGCTCTGGACATTCTCCCAATTTCAATCCACGTCCCCCGTGAGGGGGACGACCCACGGCTGATGCCCCGGAGACGGTTCGGTTCGTGAATTTCAATCCACGTCCCCCGTGAGGGGGACGACAACCATTACCACCCCAAGCAAGCAGGAAGAACAGATTTCAATCCACGTCCCCCGTGAGGGGGACGACAGCACGCAGCTCCCCAGCGTGGCCGTCACCGTGATTTCAATCCACGTCCCCCGTGAGGGGGACGACGCCCGCCTTAAATGTCTCCGGCGACCAGGCGGCGATTTCAATCCACGTCCCCCGTGAGGGGGACGACATGTACTCCGTTCCCGGCGCGCTTGGTCAGTTTTATTTCAATCCACGTCCCCCGTGAGGGGGACGACAGGCGAGATTCTTCCGTGGAGATCAGTCCGGCGGTATTTCAATCCACGTCCCCCGTGAGGGGGACGACCGAGAAGTGTGATATACTTAAAGCACAACGGAGAATTTCAATCCACGTCCCCCGTGAGGGGGACGACGCCCATCCTTAAGGATGGCGATTTGATTCTTGCCATTTCAATCCACGTCCCCCGTGAGGGGGACGACAAATGGATTTGGCGGCGCGGAGGGCGTTATCGGTATTTCAATCCACGTCCCCCGTGAGGGGGACGACTGACCGTCATTCCGATTTTTCAAAGTCTTTCACCATTTCAATCCACGTCCCCCGTGAGGGGGACGACGATATATATTGTGCGGACTGACACCGACAATATGATTTCAATCCACGTCCCCCGTGAGGGGGACGACTGCGTCCATCACCTGTGTTTGTGAGCGTATTCTTATTTCAATCCACGTCCCCCGTGAGGGGGACGACTTAGTTCGTTGTTGATACTGACGTTCACATGAGCGATTTCAATCCACGTCCCCCGTGAGGGGGACGACTTCCGGCTCTAACGTTGTGCAGGCTAATCCGCAATTTCAATCCACGTCCCCCGTGAGGGGGACGACCGCGCGATGCTTTCTACGCAGATGTTTCTGAGTTATTTCAATCCACGTCCCCCGTGAGGGGGACGACCGCGCGATGCTTTCTACGCAGATGTTTCTGAGTTATTTCAATCCACGTCCCCCGTGAGGGGGACGACCGCGCGATGCTTTCTACGCAGA
>ERZ857629.944-NODE-944-length-35714-cov-3.089711_pt1 | contig 35714 bp, 34 predicted proteins | sample MGYA00519700_ERZ857629 | MGnify/ENA primary metagenome ERZ857629 (study PRJEB31778, sample SAMEA3449351) | human gut metagenome | biome: human gut; feature: human-associated habitat; material: faeces | place: United Kingdom | collected 2010/2012 ... | reverse complement strand
TATGCGTTGAGGGCGCCTTCCGCCAGTAAGCAGGAAGGCGCCCTCAACGCATATCAGCAGAGCTCCGGCCAGACAGCCGGCTCACCAGCCGACGTTCAGACGAGTGCAAGCACCCCTCGTTCCACGATCCGTTCCACCGTGGCCGCATCGGTCAGATTCTCCCCCAACGCGTTCGGTTTTCCTGCGCCATGCCAATCGGACCCGCCGGTCACCAGCAGCCCATACTTGCGTGCAAGATCAAGCAAACGGCGACGCTGATCGGGAAGATTGCCGCGATGCCACACCTCGAGGCCATCCAATCCGGCATCGACCAGCATGCCGATCTGCGCGTCGGACAGTAACGTGTCGTTGCGACGCCTATCGCCAGGATGCGCGATGATGATCACGCCGCCAGCCTGTTTGACGGTCTCCACCACCTCCCGTGCCGTTGGCGACGGCGTGGGAATGTAATACTTCGATTGCGCGCTCACCGCCCCGGCGAACGCCTCGCTTCGCGTCCGGTACACGCCGGCCGCAACCAGCGCGTCCGCGATATGAGGCCTGCCCACCGTGGTGCGGCTCCCCTCCTTGACCTGCTGCTCGACCTTCTGCCATGTAATCGGAAAATCCTGTGCCATGCGTTCGACCATATGCCGCGTGCGCAGCAAACGCTTACGTCTCGTAGTCGAAAACATATCCGCGATCCGCTTGTTCGCCGGATCATATTGCAAGCCAAGCATATGCACGCTCACCGAACCGCATACGGCCGTGATCTCCGTTCCCCGCAACAGCGCGATTCCTTCGCGGGCGGCAGCATCCGCGGCATCGTCCCAACCCGCACTGGTGTCATGATCGGTGATCGCAATGCCATCCAGCCCATTGCGCAATGCCAGCGAAACCATGCCCTGCGGGGTTTCCGTCCCATCGGAAAACACGGTATGGCAGTGGATATCCCACCCCGTTTCAGGCGGCTCATCGGGAATCTCATAGCGTGTCATGACCCCTATCGTAACCCACTGTTAAGCTCGTTGCGCAGCATGAGGGAACATCCGCAGCCGGTTCAATGAGGAAGGAACAGCATCCATGAGCGACGAAGCAACGGAAAACACCGATCTCAAGCCACACGGCTGGAGACACAGCGCCACCTGGACATACCTGGTGATGCTGGCGGCATCCGCTGTGGCATTGGTCGTATCGTTCATATTGAGCGCAGACACGCTGAAACTGGCGCGGAACCCCGGCCAGCAACTGGGCTGCGACGTCAACGCGGTATTGTCCTGCTCCTCGGTCGCCCAATCATGGCAGGCCGAAATCGTGAAATTCGGCGGACTGAGCTACCCGAACGCATTCTTCGGCATCGCCGCGGAATCGGTATTCGTCACCATCGCCGTCATAGGATTGGCACGCGTCACCGTGCCGCGCTGGTTCGCCACCTGCACCTGGCTGGGAGGGCTCGCCGCGCTCTCGTATTCGTACTGGCTGACCTCGCAGTCGCTGTTCGTGATCCAGGCGCTGTGCCCTTGGTGCCTGGCGCTGATGTTCTCCACGACCATCCAGTTCATGGCGCTTTCGCACGCGACGGCCGTGGTCCAGGAATTGCCCGCACGCAAGAACGGCGCAGTTCGCGGTCTCGACACGTATTACCGGCTTAATTACGATCTGATGGTCGACGTGATGTGGATTCTGGCTTTGGTTGCGATCATCATGGTCAAGGATGGACCGATGATATTCCGCTAGAACCGTCATCCCGTCTCCCATATTCGCCATCGCGGCGGAGGCATCAATGAGGGCCGCGCATCGATTGTTCGGTGCGCGGCCCTCATTGATGTTGTAGGCGACACCGTCGCCCGCTCAATCACAACAGCGTGATGTCGCCCACCAGCGTCGCGTCTCCGGTAAGTTTCACATCCGTGTCGCTCACGTCGATGCGCAGCACACCGCCACGCACGGCAATCGTCCAATGGTCGATGCCGGTCTTGGCGCGAAGTGTGACGGCGGTGGCGCACAATCCGGTACCGCACGACAAAGTCTCACCACAGCCGCGTTCGTTCACGCGCATGGTCGCCGTGCCGAGGTTATGGTCGGCGTCCCGCGTGTCGATACGCACGAATTCCACATTCTGGTCGGATTCCAGCACCGGGCTGACCACCGGCTTGGTCACCAGGTCGAGATCCTCCACCGCAGGCAATGTGGCCTTGCCGCCTTCGATCACTGCAACGACATGAGGATTGCCCATATCCACGTATGTACCGCGCGCAGACCCTGCGGTCCCCGGAATCGTCACTTCGAAGGCATCCACCTCGCCGCGCTTCCATGCGCCCATGTCCACGCGGAACACGTTTCGGCCAAGCCCTTCGACGCTGCCGAGCGACGTGAGCACCTTCACGCCGGCGCGGGTGCCCAAATGGAAGGCATCGCCCTTGGCATAGCCGCGGTCATAGGCGAACAGCGTGATCGCGCGGGTGCCGTTGCCGCACATCTGGGCCAGGGAACCGTCGGCATTGCGATAGTCCATGAACCATTCGGCGCCGTCCTCACGGCATTCGGCGATCTGCTCGGCCGTCAGATCGGACACGTCCTCGGGATGTGCGAGACGGATCACGCCATCTCCGCCAATGCCGAAATGACGATCGTCAAGGTGCCGTACCTCGTCGGCAGTCGGCTCGAACCTGCCTTCGGGATCGGCATATACGACGAAATCGTTGCCAGTGGCATGCGTTTTGGTGACTTGCTGCGGAATACTCATGCGCCCCACCCTACCCGTCGCCATGCTCAACACCGCATACCGACCGGCACCGCACACCAGGAACGCCTACAGTGGCGCAATGGGACGATTCCCGCACATTGCGGCGAGTACTCTAGAAAGAGTCTGATAATCCAGGCTCGATGAACGGGAAGGAACGCATATGAGCTCAACAGCACCGATCGGCGTATTCGATTCCGGCCTCGGCGGCATTTCGGTGGCCCGGCAAATCGCACACGATATGCCGGACGAAAAGGTGCTGTATTTCGGTGATTCCGCGAATGCGCCATATGGGACCAAAACCCCGCAGCAGGTGCGCGATCTCAGCTTCGCCATCGTGGAACAATTCGTAGAACAAGGTGTGAAGGCCGTGGTCATCGCCTGCAACACCGCCACATCGGCAGCAGCCGACGCACTGCGCGACACCTACGACATCCCGATCATCGGCATGGAACCGGCGCTCAAAGTCGCCTGCGACCGCGGCCACGGGCACCGCCAGCGCGTTATCGTCGCCGCCACGCCGCTCACCCTGCGCGAGCGCAAATTCGCCAAGCTGATGGACCGGTTCAAGGCGGACCACACGATTTTCCCCGAACCCTGCCCCGGCTTGGTGGACATCGTCGAGCATGGCCAGCTGGACGACCATGACACCGTAATGCGCACCCTGCACCATTATTTCGGCAACTACGATCTGCCGACCATCGACTCCGTAGTGCTTGGATGCACGCATTTCGTGTTCTACCGCGATTATTTCCGTGAACTGCTGCCCGACACCGCCGCGATCATCGACGGCAACGAAGGCACGGTGAGGCATTTGCATGTGGTGCTGGAATCATTGGGCAAACTCGCTCCGGAGGGGGCGGAGGGCGGCGTTACGCTCGCCAATTCCGACACGTCCTCACGCACCGCCGAACTGGCCTCGTACCTGCTGCACCGCAATTGATCGCCGGCCCCGTCCGCCGCCAGCATTTTGCGCCGATGGCCGAACAGCCTTCCGGAAATGTCCGCCGAAACGGCATAAGCTTGGCTCAGCAACACGGCCATCGCACCGACTAGCGCATGGCCAATACCTCATAAGACCCTGAATCGGCAAACAGGAAAGGGGCAGTCCTATGGCACATAGAACAGCGATGATCGACGTTGGCGGCGGCTTCCGCGCGATTTTCGGCGCGGGGGTAATGGACCGCATGCTGGAGGACGGCATTATGGTCGACCATTGCTATGGGGTTTCCGCAGGCAGCGCGAATATGGTCTCCTATATCTCCAAGCAGCATGGCCGCACCCACAAGTTCTACACCGAATACGCCTTCCGCAAGGAATACGCGAGCCTCGACAGCTACATCAAAAACCACAATTATGCCAATCTGGATTACATGTACAGCACGCTGAGCAACCATGACGGCGAATATCCCGTCGATTATGAGGCGTTCGCGGCCAATCCCACCGGCTTCACCGTAGTCGCCTGCAACGCCGAGGACGGGTCGACCAAGTATTTCGACAAATCGGATGTCAGCTACGACAATTTCGACATCATGAAAGCCTCGTCGGCGGTGCCGTTGGCTTGCGAACCGTATGTGATCGATGGCGTGCCGTATTACGACGGCGGCATTGCGGACCCGATTCCGGTGCAAAAAGCATTGGACGACGGCTACGACCGCGTGGTGGTGATTCTGACGCGATTGAAGGACGTGCTGCGCGAGCAGAAAAAGGACATCGGCCCGGCGACCATTCTCAAGCGCACGCACCCGGAGGCGGCGGAACGCCTACTGAACCGATGCCAGACCTACAACGACGAGGTGGCGCTGGCCAAAGAGGTCGAGCAGGACGGACGCGTGCTGATCCTCGCGCCGGAAAGCCTATACGGCCTGAACACCCTGAGCAAATCCTATGAGGGCCTGGAACGCATGTACCGAGCCGGATATGCGGCGGCCGAGGCTATTCCGGCATTTCTGAACAGCTGAAAGCCCGGCGGCAACAGGAACGCCGCTGCGGGCAACGGCGGACGGCGATGATGTAGGCAATGCCTATCAACGGGCGAACAGCACACGAAAGGACAGACCAATGGAACGGATGAATCCACAGACCCTAGTGACCTTGTGGACCATCGAACAGCTTGGCTCGTTCTCGGCCGCCGCCCGCGACATGGGTTGGTCGCAGCCCGCCATCAGCCAGCAGATCAGAAAATGCGAGATCGAACTCGGCGTAAGCCTCGTACACCGTACCTCGCATGGCGTGGAGCTGACGCCGGCGGGCAGAATCCTCGCCCGCCATGGCCAGCTCATCGAAAACCGTCTTGCTCAGGCAGGCAAAGATCTTGAGGAATACCGGCGCAACGGCTCCACGCATATCCGGCTCGTCGCTCCCCCATCGGTGTGCTCGTCGTTCGTGGCACGCGTACTGGTGCATATCAGCAAATCGACCGACATCCGCGTCAGCCTTATGCAGATGGAACCGCCGGAGGCGGTCAAGGCATTGCATCAGGGCCTTGCGGATTGCGCAATCACATTCCGATACAATTCGATACCCGGCATGGACGATTCCGCCGACCTTAACACCGAATGCTTCGGCATCGACCCCCTGATGCTGCTGGTCGGCGCTTCCAGCAGCATCGCCGCAACATACCGGCGCACCCAGGAGCCGGTGAATCTGAGCGAGGCTTGCGACGAGTCATGGATCGCCGGCTGCGAAACCTGCCAAGCCAATCTCGTCTCCTTGGCGAAAGCGGCGGGATTCTCGCCGAATATCACGCATTCGACCGATGACTACTGGGCCACGCAGAATCTGGTCGAGGTCGGTATGGGCGTATCCATCGTGCCGCGTTTGGCGACCATGGCGGGGTTGCGGGGCGATCTTGCCACATGCCCGATCAGAGACGCCAACGCATTCCGCCAGGTCTGCTTCGTTGCCCGGAACGGCGACGACCGCCCCGCCATCGCACAGGTGCGGCGGGAAATCGGCAAAGCATCCAGGCAGTATCTCGAACCGGTATGTTAACCGGTCGATTCACAGCAGTCGGTTCACAGCAGTCAGTTCAAAGTTTTATGACGAGCCCCGGCATCCTCTTGGGTAAAAACACCCTGTGATATAAGCAAAGTTCATAGCAGCCAAACAATCCGGCGGAGGAACACCCTCGCTTCCACGCCGCGCATCACGCATGCTGAAGGTATGAGCGATATCAGCATGACTTCAACAGATCCGGCCGCCACCGCAACCCACTGCCATGAGCAGGCGAACACATCAGGTTTCGACGCGGAAGCCATCGACCGCACTTCCGCCGCGGACCTGGCGGCCATCGGCGGCGACAAGTGGACCCGCTACCCCGGTTGCATCGGCGCGTTCATCGCCGAAATGGACTACGGCCTGGCGCCCTGCATCCAACAGGCCATCGACAACGCCTGCGACCATTGCAAGCTCGGTTACATCCCCGACCCATGGAAACGCCGCGTGGCCGAAGCCTGCGCCAAGTGGCAGAAAGACCATTACGGCTGGGATGTAAGCCCGGACATCATCCGACCGGTTCCCGACGTGCTCGAAGCGTATGAGATCTTCCTGCGTGAAATCGTCGGCGCAGGCAATTCGGTGATCGTGCCGACGCCGGCCTACATGCCGTTCCTGAGCGTGCCGCGCCTATACAACATCGACGTGATAGAAATCGACATGCTGCAGGACGGCGACGCATGGGCCTTCGACTTCGATGCCATCGAACAGGCGTTCCGCAACGGATGCAAGGCGTTCGTGCTGTGCAACCCGCACAACCCGATCGGCAAGGTGCTTACGCTTGACGAGGAACAGCGAATCTCCGACCTTGCCGCCGCATACGATGCGCGCATCTTCTCCGATGAGATCCATGCGCCATTCGTATTCGACGGCTACACGCACATCCCCTTCGCCACCATCAGCGAACAGGCCGCCATGCAGTCCATGACCGCGACCAGCGCTTCGAAATCCTTTAATATTCCCGGCACGAAATGCGCGCAGGTGCTGCTCACCAATCCGGACGACCTGACCATGTGGATGGATCGCGCCGAATGGAGCGAACACCAGACCGCGACCATCGGCGCCATCGCCACCACCACCGCCTACAACGAGGGAGACCCCTGGTTTCAGGATGCGTTGCAGTATGTGAAGCGCAACTTCACGTTGGTCGATGAGGAAATGCACGGACGATTCAACAAGGTCGGCTATGTGAAACCACAGGGCACGTACATCGCATGGCTCGATTTCAAGCCGCTCGGCATTACCGACCCGGCGGCGTATTTCCTCGATAGGGCCAAGGTGGCGCTTACCGACGGCAAGGAATGCGGCAAGGTCGGCCAAGGCTGCGTGCGCATGAACTTCGCCATGCCGCGACCGCTGCTGCGCAATTGCTTCGACCGCATGTATGCGGCATTGCACGAGGATGGGCTGTTGTAACAAACAGCGTGCTGCCGGAGCGAGGATTGCAGAACCTCCGCAACCTTCACTCCGGCAACGCCTTTCGGCATTTTTTTTGGGGAGAGGCTTGATTTCTCCGCAGGAATATGGATTATTGCCACCAATGCTGCATTCCGTAGGTGGTTTTGCATTTCCCGGTGGCGGTTGCCCACGGAACCGCCACTGGGAAATGGCCTCAATCAAGCCATTTCCCAAAACCGCTATCCCGCCATACCCCCTACGGAATGCAAAAACCACCTACGGAATCCCCCATGCCCACAACAGCATCAGGAATATACATGCAAACGCTCGACACATGCCCTGCCCACATGCTATTGCTTCCGACGCCAAGCCATCAAGCATCAAGGCACCAGGCATCGGGAATCCTGTGGAAGCCCCATTATGCTCAGGCTGCAATTTTCGTCGGGCACGGCCCATGCCCCATCCCTTCCCCAGTCGCCATATAGCTCATTACGCAGAAGGGGCGGTTCAGCTTTGAACTGAACCGCCCCAATAGCATTTCAGGCCCACAACCACGCAAACCCGAACACGCCTACAGCTGACCGGCCTTACTTGCCCGCCTCCATGGCGGCGATGACCTGATCGCGCATCTCGTTGAAACCTCCCGGCGTGGAGGCCGGCAGCACAACCGTCTTCGCGTTCTGCGAGGAGGCGAGATTACGCATGGTGTCGAGATACTGGTTGAACAGCACCACGTTGTTCACATCGCTCACGTTCATGCCCACGGCCTGCAGGCTCTTGATCTGATCGACGATGCCGTTGGCGATCTCACGGCGGTAGTTGGCCTGGCCTTCACCCTGCAAACGGGTCTTTTCGGCCTCGGCGGCGGCCTGGGTCTCGATCTGGATACGCTGCGCCTCGGCGCGCTGACGGGTGGCCTCCTTCTCACGCTGCGCGGCGTTGATGGAATCCATGGCGCTTTTGACCTGCGGGCTCGGGTCGATGGCGGTGATCAGCGTCTTGACCACGGTGAAACCGAAACGAGACATCTCATTGCCCACGGTCTTCTGCACATCGAAGGCGACATCGTCCTTACGGGAGAACGCGTCGTCAAGCGTCAGCGCCGGAATGGCGGAACGCAGCGCATCCTCCATGTAGGAGCGCAGCTGGCCGGCCGGATCGCGAAGCTCATAGTAAGCAGTGGCCACATTGCTGGGATCCACACGGAACTGTGTGGAAGCCACGACGGTGACGAACACATTGTCGAGCGTCTTGGTTTCCAACTGCACGTTAAGCTGGTTCACACGCATGTTCGTCTTCATAGCGATACGGTCGACGAACGGGATACGAATATGGATGCCTGCGAACTGAACGGTGTGGAATTTGCCGAATCGTTCGATGATGTAGGCCTGCTGCTGCGGCACGATGAACAACGTGGACAGAAACAGCGCGGCGATAATAATGACAATGACAAGAAGTGTGAGCAGAAAGCCCATGTCCTCTCCCTTTCCTTTGCAAAGGTGCGCTGCATCCGTTGCAACGCACCTTTTCAGCGTATCAGAGCGGAACATGGGCCCGATTCGCATGGCCAGGAGCTGGGCAATGCCTGTCCGCGAGCTGGACAGACGTATCGGGTCGGGCGTATCGGTCAGGCGGCATACGCTCCGGCGATGGCTTGGTCGAGGTCGGCTATCAAATCGTCGACGTTCTCCAAACCGATCGACAGACGGATCAGATTATCGCCTACGCCGGCCGCCTCGTAATACCGCTGCGGCACCTCACGATGCGTCACCTGCGTCGGGTCTACGATCAGCGAGCGCGAGTCTCCGATGTTCGTCACGCGCTCGTCCCTATCACCGTTGCTTATACAGCGCACGAATCGTCATAGGGCTTATTTATGAGGAGTTATCAAGCTGAAAAACGCAGAAAATCAACGATTTTCTCGACCAATAACAATGCCGTTTCCACAGGGAAAGCCATATGTTATTCCCCTTGTGGAAACGGCATTTCAAAAAGCAAAACGGCCTTACAGCACACGCCCCACCCGGCGCACGGCCTCGCGCAGCAGATCCTCCGACTTGAGCAAGCTGAACCTCACGTAGTCCACGCCCACTGTGCCGAAGCATGTGCCTGGCAAGGCGGCGACAGCGGCGCGTTCCAGCAGCAGGTCGGCGAACTGCTCACCGTTCAATCCTTCCGGCGCATGCACCCATGCGTAGATGCCGCCGTCCGAATCGAATACGTCGAGCCCGAGCTCGCGCAGTCCACCTGCCACAATCTTTCGGCGCAATGCATAACGTTCCGCCAACTCATGCACACAACTCTGGTCGGATTCCAATGCGGCCGCTCCGGCGTCCTGCACACTGCCGGTGATCATGGAACCCATCTGATAGTGGTATTGCTTCACGTGGCTCACGATGTCGCTGTTTCCCGCAATGAAACCGGCACGCCAGCCGGCCATCGCATACATTTTCGACAGTGAGCACACTTCCACGGCCACGTCGAACGCACCGGGCAGCGACAGAATGCTGATCTGCTGTTCACGTACGCCAAGCCCCGCATAGGCGAAGTCCTGCACGATGGCGAACCGGTGTTCGCGAGCAAGTTCGATGGCACGTTCCAGAAACCCTCGCGGCGCCTGCGCTCCGGTCGGATTGTTCGGATAGTTCAGGATCAGCACCTTCACGCGATCCCAGGTATCCGCAGGAACCGCATCCAAGTCAGGCAGGAACCCGCGTTCCGGCAGTGACGGCAACAGTATTTCCTCAGCTCTGCCCATTACCGTCATGCAATGGTATGACGGGTAGTAGGGGTCGGCGTAGGCCACGGCGTCTCCAGGCGATACGAGCACCGCGAATAGTGCGGCCAGGCCATCGACCGCGCCTTCCACGGCGAACAGTTGCGTCTTCCAATCAAGGTCGACATCATACGTATTGCGATACCATGCCTGCGCCGCCTTGAGGAAGCTCGGCTTGCCATCGAACGGCGAATACCTGGCGTTCGCCGGGTCGTCCACGCCCTTTTTGGCGATTTCGCGAATAAAATCCGCGGGGAACGCATCCGGGTTGCCTTTCGCCAAGTCGATCACATCCGCGCCGCCCGCCACGGCCGCGGCCACTTTGCGATCCATGTCCGCGAACACGTTCGGCGGAATGGACTGGGCGACCGTGGTGAACGGGACCGGGGAAACATTCGAAGTCATACACAAACCTGCCTTACTCAACCTGCTGTATTGGCACTATCACTTGGCTGCACTTCACGCGACTGGCGCCGTCGTGCCGCCCGTCAGTGGGTCACTGTGCGTGCGATGGCATCGCCGATCCACTGGATGATCTGCACGATGACGATGAGGATGATCACAATCGCCACGAGCACACCGGTTTCGTAGCGGTTGTAGCCGTATTGGATGGCCATGTCGCCGATGCCGCCGGCCCCGATGGTGCCGACCATGGCGGAATAGCCGATCAGCGAGATGATGGTGAGCACCACGCCGCGGATGAACGACGGCAGCGCTTGCGGGAATACCGCATCGACGATGATCTGCCGTGTGGTGGCGCCGGTGGAGATGGCGGCTTCCAGCAGACCCGGGTCGACTTCGGAGAATGCGCTTTCCGCAATACGTGCGAAGAACGGTACTGCCGCAATCGATAGGGAGATCGCGCCGCCGGTCGGCGTGTAGGGGTCGCCGAGCAGGAACTGGGCGACTGGGATGAGCACGACCATGAGAATGAGGAACGGCAACGAGCGAATGGCGTTGACGATGAATCCGACGATCACGTTCAGCACATGATTGGGTGTGAACAGACGGTTTTCGGTCAAATACAGCAGCAATGCCACCAGTGTGCCCAGCACCACGCCGATCACGGCCGACACGATGACCATATAGGCCGTGTCCAGCAATGCCTGGCCAAGATTCTCCTGAAGGATCTGCAAGGTCTCTTCCATATCGATCATGCCTCCCTAGCTTCAGCGCTCCCGGCGCTTTCCGTGGCCCCTGCGGCTGCCGCCAACTGTTCGCGGTCGAGTTCGCGATAGCTGTACACGTGCGTTCTCAGCTGGCCGAGCGCCTGCGTCAACGACTTGCCGTCGCCCGCGACCAGCACGATCAGAATGCCGATTGCCTGCGAACCGAAATATTCCACGTTGGCGTGCAGCACGTCGATGCTCACACCGTAATCCTGCGCAACCCGGCTGATCAGCGGTTCCAATGCGGCATCGCCCTTGTATCGCAGCTCCACGATGGTGCCCGCCGGCAACGACGGCACCAGCTGCGGCGGCACCTGAATGCCAAGGTAGCGTTCCACCAGCGCCTTGGTGGTCGGGTGCTTCGGCGCGCTGAACACGTCGAAGGTACTCCCCTGTTCCACGACCACGCCGTTTTCCATGACGGCCACGCGGTCGAAGATCTGTTTGGCCACATCCAGCTGGTGGGTGATGAACACGATGGTGATGCCCAGTTCGCGGTTGATACGCTGCAGCAACGCCAGAATGCCTTCGGTGGTTTCGAGATCCAATGCGCTGGTCGCCTCGTCGCACAGGAGGATTTCCGGCTTGTTGGCCAGGGCGCGTGCGATGGATACGCGCTGCTTCTGCCCGCCCGACAAGCTTGACGGGTAGCTGTCGATCTTGTTTTCCAGCCCAACGAGCGTAAGCAGTTCACGGATGCGCTCGTTCCACTGCGCTTTCGGATAGCCGCCGGCTTTGAGCGCGAATTCGATGTTCTTGCCGACGGTGACGTTGGTGATCAGGTTGAAGCCTTGGAAGATGAACCCGATGTTCTTGCGCAGTTCGCGTAACTGTGCGCCTGTAAGCCCGGTGATGTCGTTGCCGTCGATGAGCACCCGGCCTCCGGTCGGGCGTTCCAGCAGGTTGATGGTGCGTACCAGTGTGGATTTTCCGGCTCCGGAGAATCCTACGATGCCGAATATCTCGCCTTTGTCCACACTGAGGCTCACATGTTTGACCGCTTCGACGGTTCGTCCGCCTTCGTGGAACGTGACCGACACATCGTTCAGTTCGATGACGCTCATTATCCCTCGTTTCGATGAGTTTCGATGAATGTGAAGTCGATTGCCGATTGACGGATCGGCGGACTCCCCGTGTAGCGTATTGCACAAGAAACCCGCCAATCCGCATCAATCATGGAACTTGGCTGAACCGTGCATCACCAGGTGGTCGGCTTGCCGAAGTCCTTGAAGTCGCTCTTGGCGATGGCGTCCTTGAATTCCTGGCTGACGAGCAGTTTCTTGACGGCCTTGCCGAAGTCGGAGTTCGCGTCCTTGGTGTTGACCACGAACACGTTGATCACGCCTTCGTCCTGCTTCTCCATGGCGAGTGCCTCGGATGGCTTGAGTCCTGCGGCCCACGCGAAGTTGCCCGGTACGAGCGCCACGTCGACGGTGTCGACGGAACGGGCGAGCTGTGCCGCATCAAGCGTCTTGATCTTGAGGTTCTTCGGATTGTCCTTGATGTCGTTGACAGATGCCTTGGTGGAGTCGATGTCGCCCTTGAGCGTCACCAGCCCCTGCTGTTCGAGCACGCCGAGGGATCGGGCGAGGTTGGAGCCGTCCGCCGCAATGGACACGGTGGAGCCGTCCTTGATGTCCTTGACGGACTTGAATTTGTTGGAGTAGATGCCCAGGCCCAGCGTCGGCACCTGGCCGAGCGATGTCAGGTCGAGGTTGTTGTCTTTGGTGAACTTGTTCAGGTAGTTGATGTGTTGCATCAGGTTGGCCTGGATGGAACCGGAGGCGAGCGCCTTGTCGGGTTGCACGTAGTCGTTGAACAGTTTGGTTTTCAGCTCGAAGCCGTCGTCCTTGAGCAGTGGTCCGATGACCTTGTCGACCATGTCGCCGTATGGGCCGGGGCATACGCCGACGGTGATCTTGGTGGTCTTGCCTTTGGAGGCGTTGAGTGATTCGTTCGATGCGGAGCTGTTGCCGGAGCCGCAGGCGGCTACGGAGATCAGCGTTGCCGCGGCGAGTACGGCGGCGACGGCTCGTTTGATGCCGTTGGCGTTCTTCAGAATGGTGATGGTCATGGTGTTCCCTCTCTGTGCGTGTAAGAAATTCAGGAGTTTTGCTCGGTCCGTTATTTGCTGGCTTCGGCGTCGGCCCTGGCTTGGGCGACGATGTCGGGATGGTGAAGGGCGAATGCGTGTTCCGCCAGGTGAACCTCGCGGGTCAGGAATTCGTGCAGTTTGCACACGTAGCCGTGTTCCCGGCCTACCTTGGCGATATAGCCGTTGATGTAGTCGACTTCCGTTGGGCGGCCTTTGGTCAGGTCCTGGTACATGGACGGGTAGTGCAGCGGATGTGCCACGCCGGCGGTGTGCAGAATGGTTGCGACTTCCGTCTCACGGGTGCCGAGCAGCTTGTATCCGGCTGCCTCGGCCGCGCTGTAGGCTTCGTCCACCAATTGTTCGGTGAGCCATTGCGCGTCGGGGTGTGCATGGAATTCGCCGAATCGGATCTGGTACATGGTGCACAGCGTGTTGAGCACGGAGTTGAATACGATCTTCGCCATGCACATGCCGATGAAGTTGTCCACGATGGTGGGGTTCAGCGTGGCGGCTTTGAAATCCTCGAACAATTCCTGTTCCGCTGCGGCCACGGTGTCGGTCACGGTGTCGGTGTAGGCGCACAGGTTCATGGCCTTGGCGTGCGCGCCACCGGTGAAGTTGAAGTCGCCCGGACCGTACACGTAGGCGCCGATCAGCGCGGTGCCGCCGTAGATGCGGTCTTTGGCGAAGTATTCGTTGAGCTTTTCGAAATGCCCGTAGCCGTTCATGGCGGAGAATACGACCTGCTTGTCATTGAACAGGTGGGCGCAGCGCTTGAGCACGCCGTCGAGCTGCATCTGCTTCAAGAATACGATCCACACATCCGGCTGGCCGGTGTATTCCTCCGGATAGTACACGTTGATCGGCACCAGATGGCGGTCTTCGCCGTCCTGGGACACATAGGCACCACCCTGCTCGCGAATCTTCTCGACATTCGGCTTCCAGGTGTCGATGAAATCGACGTCCTTGTGCGCGAATTCCTGCAGCAGCACGCCGTACTGGATGCCCATGCCGCCAGCGCCAATCACCGCATACTTCATGTTCCCTGTCTCCTCTCTCTCCTGTGGTTTTCGTTGTTTTCAAGCGAATACCCACAAGATATCGGGAAACATCCTTGTCAATGCCGGCGTGGCTATATGCGCTTCTTATGGAAGGCGCAAACCGCAATAATTCTTTTTTATGAACGGTTATCAGAACATGAAAAAGCCTCCCGCGGCACATGCCACGGAAGGCTTGGAAACAGAATTGACGGACGGCAGGTTGCCGTCAGGTCAGGCGATTGTCAGAGCTTGCCGCCCTCGACCACGATGTCATCCGGATCGACATCGGAACCGTACACCGGCTTCAGGGTCTCCTCGTAATCCTTGTGGAAGAAGTTCTCCTTGCCGAGCTTCACGATCTCGTCGTTCAGCCAGTTGAGCAGCTCCTTATTGCCCTTCTGCACAGCCGGAGCGATGGTGTCCTCATCGCCCAGCTTGGTGATGCCCACCTTGAAGCCCTTGTTGGACTTGGCCCAGGCCAGCACCTCGGTATTGTCGGTGGAGAAGGCGTCGCCGCGGCCGTCGAGCAGTGCGTTGTAGGCGTCGGCGTACTGGTCGTACTTCTGTAGCTTCACGTCAGGCTGGTTCTTCTCGAAGTAGGTTTCGGCGGTGGTGCCCTTGGCAATGATCAGGGTCTTGCCCTTGAGCTGGCTCACATCGGTGATTTCGGCGTTCTCCGGGGACACGACGCCCAACGCGACCTTCATGTATGGCTTGGCGAAGTCGACCTTCTCCTTGCGCTCGTCGGTCACGGTGAAGTTGGCCAGGGTGATGTCGACCTTGTTGGAGGTGAGCACGTCCACACGGGCGGCCGGATCGACGGAGGTGTACTTGACCTTCACGCCCAGATCCTTGGCGAGACGCTCGGCGAAGACGATGTCATAACCGGCGTTCTTGCCGTCCTTGTCGACGTAGCCGAACGGTGCCTTGTCGGAGAACACGGCGACCTTGAGTTCGCCGGACTTCTTGATCTCGTCAAGGGTACGGGCCTTGGCGCTGGAGGATGCCATGGTGTTGTCGGACGACGACGAGTCGGACGGCGATGCCGCGGACGGACCGCACGCAGCAAGGGAGGCGCCCATAATCAGCGCTGCGGATGCGGCGATAACGGCTTTCAGCGGTTTGATGGTGAATTTCATGGTTGTTTTCCTCTCTATTGCTGATCGTGCGACGCACGTTCAAATTCAAAGGTGCGCAGGAACTGCTGCGCACGTTCCGTTTCCGGTTCGATGAAGAAGCGTTCGGGGTCGGTGGAATGCTCGACGATATGACCGTCCTCCAGCAGGATGATCTCGTCGGCGATGGCACGGGCGAAACGCATCTCGTGCGTGACGATCACCATGGTCTGCCCGGATCGTGCAAGACCGATCACCACGTCAAGCACTTCGCGCACCATTTCCGGGTCAAGTGCCGCGGTAATCTCGTCGAACAGCAGCACTTCCGGGTGCAGGATCAACGCACGGCAGATGGCGATGCGCTGGCGCTGGCCGCCGGAAAGCTCATGCGGCCAGGCATCCTTGCGATCGGCAAGACCGACCTTGCCAAGCAGTTCCAGGGCTTCGCGTTCGACTTCGGCCTTATCCCGCTTTTGTACGAGCAGCGGCGCCATCATGATGTTGCCAAGTACGGTTTTGTTCGGGAACAGATCGTAGCTTTGGAACACCATGCCAATATGCGTGCGCAGTTCGCTGGAGCGTGCCGAGCGCCCGGCCTTCTCGCTGCCGGGCTTCCCGGTTTCGATGACCGTGCCGTTCAGTGCGATCTGACCGCCCTGAATCGGCTCCAATCCAGCGATCGTGCGCAATAGCGTGGATTTGCCGGAACCGGACGGGCCGACCACGACCAGTACACGGCCTTTGGGAACGTCGAAGCTGACGTCGTCAAGCACACGCCTGTCGGCATTGGCGTACTGCTTGACCAGATTGCGCACAGACAGTGCCGCACCGTTATTCGTTTCGGTAACGATATCAGTCATTTGCCCACCTTTTCTCAAGTCGACGGGCCACGATGGAAAGCGGCCAGCACACAATGAAGTACATGAAGAAAATCACCCCGTAGATCCACAGGGTTCCGGTCGGATACTGGAATCGGTTCGCGTCGATGATCTGCTGACCGACCTTGATCACTTCGACCACGCCGAGCAGCACGGCCAACGATGTGGTCTTCACAATACGTGTCGCCAGGTTCACCGAGGCTGGCAGCAACCGGCGCAGAGCCTGAGGCAGAATCACATGCACAAAGCTCTGCCAGTTGCTCAGTCCCAGCACATACGCCGATTCGGATTGGATTTCGGGAATCGACTGCAATGCCCCGCGCACCAGATCGCCCAGTTCTGCGCCACCCCACAGGATGAACACCAGCACGCAGGCCCCGGTGGCGTCCAGATTCCAATCGAACCAGCGCGCGAACCCGTAATATGCGAGGAACAGCAATGCAAGCTGGGGCATAATGCGGATGAAATCAAGGTATATGCGCATCAGCACACGAACCACGCGGCTCTTCAACGTCATCAGCCAACCGACCAGCAACCCCACCGGAACGGAGGCGATGACGGAGACCGCGGCGATCCACACGGTGACCCACAGGCCTTGAAGCAGTCGTGGCATCACGCCCGACTGCAGAAGAATCTCAGCGCCTTGCATAGTCGAACCTCCTTTCCAACCAGGTGCCGATCAGCGAGATCGGCAGCAGTACGATCAGGTAGCTTACGACGAGCATGACCAGCGATTCGTAGGTACTGTAGTACATGCCGATCAGATCCTTGGCCATATACATCACGTCGGCGAGCGCGATGGCGGAGACCACGGAGGATTCCTTGAACAGGAAGATCACATTGGCCACAATGCCTGGAATCGCACCGGAGACGGCTTGCGGCAGCACGACACGTGTGAGGGATTGCATTGGAGTAAATCCCAGCACGTACGCGGTTTCACGCTGCACTTCAGGCACAGCTTGCAATCCCGCACGCATGGCTTCGGCCATATAGGATCCGCCGAGAAAGCCCAGTCCCACAATCGCGCAGGTTTCCGCCGACCAGACGATGCCCAGCTTGGGCAATCCGAAGAACAGGAAATACAATTGCACCAGTAATGGCGTGTTACGGCTGATTTCGATGTACACGCGCACGATCTGCCGCGCCACCGGCACCCGGGCCAATTCAATGCCTGCGCATATCAGGCCGACGACCAGCGCCAGGATAATGCCAATTATGGAGATGAACAATGTCATCTCCATGCCTTTTACGAAAAAAGGCGCGTAGCGCTGGACGAACGACCAGTCGAACATGGCAACCCTTTCTTCCATTTCACTTCTGCGATGTCCCGTAACTCCTATCGAAAGGATGCCGGAACATCAGGCCCGCGCGCTGGGAAGTTCCACCCGACAACCGCAACAGGCTTCACTGCACAACATTGTATTTGCTACACGATGCGCAGGTTACGGCGATGTTATCGGAATTGCTTATGAGACGCTACCGACTTGGCTTGTGGCGAAAGATCTGCCCGGTGCATGCACGCGTGGTGCCGCAATGCGGTTATACACTGGGGGTCATGGATATTACCAAGGCTTTGACCAGATTGAACGGTTCGGGCAACGATCCGGTTTTCCTGCTGCTTCATGGGTGGGGTTCCAATGAGCTTGATCTGCCCGACCTGCTGCGGTACTGCGGTGCCGGTTCGGCGGATTTCGTCTCGTTGCGGGCTCCCATCGCCTATGGCATGGGTTTCACATGGTTCGGCGAATGGGCGCACGAGGGCGTGCCCGAGGGCCGTTCCTTGACCCGGCAGGCGTATGATGCGGCCGATGCCGTCAACCGCTGGATCGAAGCCAATGTCAATGGTTCCCGCCCGATCGTCACCATGGGTTTCTCGCAGGGAGGTCTGCTCGCCACGCATATGCTGCGGTTCGATCCCAAGCGCTATGCCGCGGCCATCAGCTTCTCCGGCTGGCTTGCCCCCGGCTCGCTCCCCGGCGATAAGGCGCTTGAGTCGGCGCAGCCGCCGGTGTTCTACGGACACGGTTCCGCAGACGTCATCTTCCCCACTCAGGACGTGCTCGCCATGAGTTCGTTCTGGCGCAGGCACGGCACGCTCAGCGAGCATATCTATAGCGGCATGGGGCACTCAATCAACATGGACGAGCTGCGCGACGTGCAGCGTTTTCTCGAATCGAATAATCTGATCCGCCCTCAGATGTGACGGCGGCAAGCGGTATGCGGACATCCCTTCAGCCCGCATACCGTTCTTCGAGCGCGCAGGCGAGCGCATCCCCGCAGCACGCTACAGTGGCCAATAAGCGTACGGATATGCCCGCTTCCGGCATGTCCGCGTTGATAAGGAGCATAACGAATGACTGATGAAAGAACCGCATACGGTTGGGGCTTGGCGAGCGTCGATGCCGCCGGCAACACCCTGGACGTCTGGTACCCGGAACTGACGCTCGGCCCGGCACCCGCCGAAGCCGATCGCGGCAATCATAACTTCGGCGCGCTGGCGCATGCCGAGGCCGACGCCCGTGGCGTACGCCGCGTGCCGGTGTTCACCGTATCCAAGCTGGACGAGCCGATCGAAAGCGCCGAGGACGCCTATCTGCGCCTGCATTTGCTGAGCATGCGCCTGACCAAGCCGAACACATTGAATCTCGACGGCATCTTCGCCAAGCTGAACAATGTGGTGTGGACCAATTACGGGCCGTTCGCCGTCGATGATTTCGCCCTGCGCAAGCTCGACGTGATGAATGCCGCCGCGCAGGCTGGCCCGTTGGCTCCGCGTGCCGACGTGAATGTGCTGTCCATCGACAAGTTCCCCCGCATGGTCGATTACGTGGTGCCGACCGGCGTGCGTATCGGCGACGCCGACCGTGTACGCCTGGGTGCGCACCTGTCCGAGGGCACCACCGTCATGCATGCCGGTTTTGTGAACTTCAACGCCGGCACCCTTGGCGTCTCCATGGTCGAGGGCCGCGTCTCGCAGGGCGTTGTGGTCGGCAACGGCTCCGATATCGGCGGCGGCGCATCCATCATGGGTACCCTGTCGGGCGGCGGCAAGCTGAAGAACTCCATCGGTGAGCATTCTCTGCTGGGCGCGAACGCCGGCATCGGCATCTCGCTAGGCGACAATTGCGTGGTCGAGGCCGGTCTGTACGTCACCGCCGGCACCAAGGTCACCATCTACGACAAGGCCAAGGTTGCCGCAGGCGAGCCGCTGGAAACCGTCAAGGGCGCCGAGCTGTCCGGCAAGGACAACATTCTGTTCATCCGCAACTCCGTGTCCGGCCGTATCGAGGCCCGCTATCGCAAGACCGGCATCGAGCTTAACGAGAAGCTCCACAAGAACTGAGTCTTCTGGGCCTTCGCCGGCTATTCCGGTGCCCGCGCACTCCGTGCACATACCATTGGGCGGTTTATTTGGACGAAATCAGCCCCGATTTCGTCCAAATAAACCGCCCAATTCGTAGAATCGTCCAAACAGACCGCCCGGTGCGGCGGGAATCATCGTTCTTCCATCGGAATGTAGTCGCGCTTCGTGTAGCCGGTGTAGACCTGGCGTGGGCGCCCGATCTTCGTGTTCGGGTCGGCAAGCATCTCACGGTACTGTGCGATCCATCCGGGAATGCGTCCAAGTGCAAACAGTGTGGTGAACATGGACGGATCGAAGCCGATGGCCCGGTAGATCAGCCCCGTGTAGAAGTCGACATTCGGGTAGAGATGCCTGGAGACGAAGTATTCGTCGTTCAACGCGATCTCCTCCAGCTCCGTGGCGACTTGGAACAACGCGCGTTCGTCTGCCGGTAGTTTCAGCGTATCGGCCCGTGTCATGATCTTCTCCAGGTAGCTCTTGGCAATGGCCGCCCGCGGATCGTACGACTTGTAGACGCGATGTCCCAGTCCGGAGATGCGCTGCCCATTGGCCTTGGCATCCTCGACGAATTCCTTCACGCTCTTACCTGAATCACGAATCGCCTTAAGCTGGCGGAGCACGGCCTCGTTCGCGCCGCCATGCAACGGTCCGGACAGCGCATTGATGCCCGCCGCGACCGCGGAATACAGGTTGGCATGCGCCGAACCGGCGATACGTACCACGGAAGTGGAGCAGTTCTGCTCATGATCGGCGTGGATGATGAGCAGTCTACCGAGCGCATGCACGTATAGCGGGTCGGATTCGAACGGCTCGTACGGCACGGCGAAGCACATGCGCAGGAAGTCGTCCACGTAACCGCGCGAGTAGTCCGGGTACAGCATCGGCTCGTCACGACGACGACGGAAGATATAGCTCACGATGGTACGGGCCTTGGCCATGATGATGGTCGCAGCCTCGTCAAGCTGGTCGGAATCGTTGATGTCGGTGGTGTCCGGATAGAAGGTGGCGAGCGCGTTGACTGCGGATGCCATGACGCTCATCGGATGCGCGGTGCGCGGGAAGGAGCCCATGAAGGTGCGGAAGTCCTCCCCCACCATGGTGCGGTGGTTGATGTCGGAGATGAAGCGGTCGTATTGCTCTTTGCTGGGCAGCTCACCGTGGCGCAGCAGCCATGCCACTTCAAGGAAGTCGGACTGGTCGCATAATTGCTCGATCGGGTAGCCTCGGTAGCGCAGGATGGAGTTCTTGCCATCGATGTACGTGATTTTCGATTCGCACTGCGCGGTGGTCAGAAATCCCGGATCGAGCGTGACCCAACCGTCGTTTCTCAGGTCGGAGACAACGATGCCGTTGGCACCGGCGGTAGCCTCCACTAGGGGAAGGGTGAAGCTGTTCGAGTCGATGCGCAGCTGGGCTGTGGCCATATCACGTGCTCCTTACGCCAATGAGTTAGAGTATCGCTCACTATAGGGCATCGTCGTTTCAGCGGTACCGCATATCTCAAAAGGCAAAAAGAGCCTCCCTCTTCATAAGGAGAGGGAGGCTCTTTGTCCCGGCCCCATTGTCGGGCCGATGCCGATGCTAGTCGCGCTTGGTGAGAATCAGCGGACCGTTGTCGGTGATGGCGATGGTGTGCTCGCTATGCGCGCCACGGGAACCGTCCTGGGAGCGCAGCGTCCAACCGTCCTTCGGATCCTGGAAGATCTCGTCGGTGGTCTTGAGGAACCACGGTTCGATGGCGATGACCAGACCTGGGCGCAGCTTGTATCCGTGATGCGCGCTGCCGTCGTTCGGCACGTGCGGATCGCCGTGCATGACGCGTCCCACGCCATGACCGCCGAATTCGAGGTTGATCGGGTAGCCGTAGGTACGAGCCACATCACCGATGACGTTGCAGACATCGCCCAAACGGTTGCCGGCCTGCGCCGTGTCGATGGCGGCGGCGAGCGCTTCTTCGGTGCACTTGATGATGCGCAGATCCTCCGGGTCGGGGTTGTTGCCGACCACGAAGCTGATGGCGGAGTCGGCGACCCAGCCGTTCACGCTGATGGCGAGGTCGAGGCTGACCAGATCGCCGTCTTTGAGGCTGTAGTCGTACGGCACGCCATGCAGTACGGCATCGTTGACGGATGTGCAGATGTAATGTGCGAACGGGCCGGTGCCGAAATCGGGGGCATAGTCCACGTAGCAGGATTCGGCGCCTTTACGGTCGACAATCTTCTTGTGCACGAATTCGTCGATCTCCAGCAGGTTGGTACCGACTTTGGTGGTTTCCTTGAGTTCCTTGAGGATTCCCGCAACGAAACGACCTGCGGGCTTCATCGCCTCGATTTCGGAGGCTGTTTTGATTTCGATCATGGTCTCTAGCCTAGGCCACCCGTCTTACTTTCCAAAACGAATCGCGCGAACAACGGCCATAATGCCAATGACGACCAACGCGATGGCGACGAACATCACCAGCCATACGGTCGATCCGAACGGGTTGAACAGGGCTATGAAACCGGCGACGATGGACAGTAGCGAATAGATCACCGCCCACGCCGAGCTTGGCACGTTCCAGCATTCGAATAGTGTCATAATGCCTTCGAGCAGCCAGCTGACGCCGATCGCCATGGTGCACAGCACGGTGAGCATGGCCGCCGACATCGAGGAGTTCTTCAATACCACTATGCCGCCGACCAGCATCAGTGCGCCGAATAGCACGCCCAGCACTCGCCACCCGCCGGGCAGACCGAGTTCGACGATGGCCGTGACGATGCGCACCATGCCAGAAATCAGCAGGTATATGCCCAGCATGATGGCTGCGACAGCCAGAGTGTGGCCGGGCCAGAACAGCAGGGCCACACCCAACAGGATGGAGGCGATGCCGATCACCCCATACATGCCGCGAATGCGATTCTTGGCTTGCTGCGGCAACACCTGCTCGAGGAGTCGGAACGGATCCATACCGTTATTCGGCGTGGCATTCATCGGGTTGAAGTCGCTCATGGTTGTTCCTTTCCGTTTCCGGCCGCATACGGATATGCGTCGGGTTCGCCTTCCGCTCGCGCGGATGCGCCTTCTCCCATGATAGAAGCCGTTCGCGGTTTGCGATATGTACAGACTTCCCGATGTGTAAGGCTTTGCCACGGGTGGAGCCGGGACTAGGCTTGTTGCCATGAGTGAAGCATTGAAATCCGGCATCGACCCGGCATCGTTCTCGTCCGTCATCAAACCTTCCGCCGATCTGTTCCGTTACGTCAACGGCCCATGGATCGACACGTACCGTCTGCCTGACGACCGTTCCCGCTATGGTTCCTTCGACAAGCTTGCGGAGGACGCACAGAATCAGATCAGGGATATTCTGGAAGACGATGACTGCCCGGCGGTGTTGTCGCGGGCACTGTACCGTTCCTTCCTGAACACGGACGCCATCGAGCGAGCCGGCATCGAACCGATTCGCGATGCGTTGCAACTGATCGACGAGGCCGAAGGCAAGGCGGATCTTACTCGCGCCTTGGGCTTCATCAACCCCACTGGTGGCCCCGACCTGTTCGGCATGGCCATTTACGGAGACCCGGGCGACCCGGATGTCAATATCGCGCATATCGAGCAGGGCGGCCTCGGGCTCCCCGACGAAGCGTATTACCGCGAGGATCACTACGCGCCGATCCGCGGTGCCTATGTCGACATGGTCGCCGCGCAACTGACCAATGCAGGTTACGCCGGTGACGATGCGAACGCACGCGAGCAGGCCGAGCGTTTCCTTGCCGTCGAGACGAAACTTGCCAAGCATCATTGGGATAATGTCGCCACCCGCGATTCGGTGAAGACATATAACCCTATGAGTTACAGCGAACTTGCCTCCACGCTCGCACATTTCGATCTTGATTCGTGGGTCGAGTCCTGGCAGGAGGCCTACGACGCTTCCGAGGCATCCGCCGATCAGCCGCTCGACTTCCATACCGTGCTGAACCGTGTGATCGTGCACGAGCCGAGCTTCCTTACGGGTCTGGACTCCTTCTGGCAGGCCAGCGATCTGGATAATCTGAAGCTGTGGGCGCGTGTGCATATGATTATCGGCTCGGCTTCCATGTTGAGCGAGCGGTTCGACAGCACGAACTTCGACTTCTACGGCAAGGTGCTTTCCGGACAGAAGGTGCAGCGCGAGCGTTGGAAGCGCGCGGTGAGCCTGGTCAACGGCGTATGCGGCGAGGATGTCGGCGCCGAGTATGTGCGCAGACATTTCCCGGAAAGTTCCAAGAAACGCATGGAACAGCTGGTGGCGAATCTTATCGACGCCTACCGTGCTTCCATCACCAGTTCCGATTGGCTGGGCGAAGATACCAAGGCCAAGGCTTTGGAAAAGCTCGGCAAGTTCACTGCGAAAATCGGATACACCAATCATTGGCGCGACTATTCGGCATTGCATCTTGATGAGGATGCCGCGCTGTCCAAGAACATGCAGTCCGCGAACCTGTACGAGACCGGCTATCAGCTGTCCAAGGCAGGCAAGCCCGTTGACAAGGACGAATGGCTGATGAACCCGCAGACGGTGAACGCCTACTATGAGCCATCCATGAACGTCATCGTGTTCCCCGCAGCCATTCTGCAGCCTCCGTTCTTCAATCCACAAGCCGAGGACGCCGCGAACTATGGCGGCATCGGCGCTGTGATCGGTCATGAGATCGGCCACGGCTTCGACGACCAGGGCGCCCAGTACGACGGCGACGGCAAGCTCCATGACTGGTGGACCCCGGAGGACAAGGCGAATTTCGAGGCACGCACCAAGGCTCTGATCGAACAGTACAACGCGTTCGTACCCACGCAGCTTGCCGAGAAATACGCCGACGACCCAAGCAAGGCGCCACATGTCAATGGTGCGCTCACCATCGGCGAGAACATCGGCGATCTCGGCGGCGTCAATATCGCGTTGAAGGCATATGCCTTCGCACTTGACGGGGCAGCCGGCCGCGAAAAGGATTCCACGCCGGAAGGCATCGAATCCGCTCTCGACGGCGCCCCCACCATCGACGGCTTCACCGGTCTGCAGCGCTTCTTCCTGAGCTACGCCTCCATTTGGCGCACAAAGAACCGTGACGAGCTGGCCGAACAGTATCTGCAGATCGACCCGCACTCCCCTGCGGAGTGCCGTACCAACGGCATCGTGCGCAATGTGGATCTGTTCGCCAAGGCATTCGATGTGCACGAGGGTGACGCCATGTGGCTTGACCCGGCTGACCGTGTGCGCATCTGGTAGCGGCCACCATGATCAGAACTCCGGTTCTTCGGCAAGGGCGACGGTAGATTCAGACTGGCTTTGCGCCACATACTGTTGACCTCCATTGTTCGGGGACTGGGTGTTGCACGGCGGCATGCCGGCCTGTTGCATCCCATTAGGGATGCCGCTGGCCGGTGTGCCGCCGTTTTCCATATCGTTTCGAGTGTTCCGCATGGCGTTCGGCTGCGTCGAACCGTTGCCTGATGCAAAGGGATCGACGCCGGCTCCGTTGAGACCGCCCGCATTATCGGGATTGCCTCGGTCTTCGGCAAATCCATCCGTGTATGCGCCTGCGGAACCGGCCGCGCCATTCGTGCCACCGTTGCCGCCTTGAGCACGATTCAATCTGGAGAACGCCGACGTTCCGTAGTTCAGGTCATGCCCGATCGCACTGGCATCCATGACGATCGCAGTGCGATTGGCGCCGTCCTTCGTCCACCGGTCCATACGTAGTGCGCCGGTGACGACCACGGCATCGCCCTTGTGCAGCGAGCGCATCACGTTGGCGGCCAAGGTGCGGTATGCACGGATTTTGATCCATACCGTCTCCCGTGATCGCCATGATTGCGAGGATTGGTCGAAATACCCGGATGAGACTCCCACATTGAACGAGCATGCCGGATTGTTCGGGTCTCTGGAGAAACTCACCGGATCCATGCCAAGATTGCCGGTAAGCGTGACTGTTCCTTGCTGGCCTGCCATGATATGTCCTTTCCACTGGCAACGAGTTGGACCGCACCGCCGCGCCGTTGAGGCAATGCGGTACTCCCAGCATGCCGTACGCCACATTGGCGAACCAGCCGCCCCCTCGCCTGTGGACAGCACTCCCCTCGCCGGGCGTGTTGTGGATAGCCAGTGGATAACCTCCCGGTTATCCACCGTCGGCAGATTGCGGACACCCAAACCACCGACAGACAGAGGAGTGCAGGCGTCGGCAGATTGAGAAATCCTCAAACCACCGACACAGAGCCAATATCCACCGCACCCACTTTCCGCCCCGCAAACCCCGCAAAATCACACAAAAGGCAGGCAGATACAACAATTCCCCTCGCAGAGCCTTGTCTGCGAGGGGAATTGTTATGTCAAAAGGCTTTCGCCGTCAAACGAAGCGAACCAGCGAATCAGAGGCGCGCAAGCAGCATCTCCACGGCTTCAGCGGCAGGAACGATCACCTTGTTGTCACCGTTGCGGTCGCGGATCTCAATGGTGCCGTCGTTCACGTAGTCGCGGCCGACCACGGCGATCTGCGGCACGCCGATTAGCTCGGCGTCCTTGAACTTCACGCCCGGGGAGACCTTCTTGCGATCGTCGAAGATCACTTCAACGCCCTTGGCCTCAAGCTCGGCGATCAGCTGTTCGGCGCCATCGAACGCCTTCTCGTCCTTGCCGGTGGCGACCACATGCACCTGAGCCGGAGCGATGCAGCTCGGCCATGCCAGGCCGCGCTCATCATGGTGGGTCTCGGCGATGCAAGCCATCACACGGGAGACGCCGATACCATAGGAGCCCATCCACACCGGAACGGTCTTGCCGTTCTGATCGAGCACCTTCAAGCCGAGCGCATTGGAGTACTTCAGACCGAGCTGGAAGACCTGCCCGATCTCCACACCACGCTCGAAGCTCAGGGGGCCGGATCCGTCCGGGCTCATATCGCCATGACGCACCTCAACGGCCTCGACGGTGCCGTCGGCCTCGAAGTCGCGGCCATACACCAGATCGTAGTAATCCACGCCAGCCTCGTCGGCGCCGGTGAACCATGCGGAGCCGCGGGCGATATGCGCGTCCAGCAGGTAGCGCAGCGCCTCGCCGGTCTCATCGGCGTTTTCGGCCTTCTTGCCGTCACGCGCCTGCGGGCCGAGCACCATCGGGCCGATATAGCCCTTGACCAGTTCGGGGTGCTTCTTGAGGTCTTCTTCGGTGGCCTCTTCGATTTCGGCGGGGGCGAACTGCGCCTCCAGGCGCTTCATGTCCACCACACGGTCGCCGGGCACGCCCACAACCACGAGTTCGCGCCATGGCTCGTCATGGTTCTCGTCCTCGGCGTGCTTGACGACGATAACGACGTTCTTCAGAATGTCGCTGGCCTGCCATTCGCGGCCATCGGTACGCGGATGGTTGGCGTTGGCGAATTCGACCATCTTGTCGATGGTCGCGGCGTCCGGGGTCGGGCGCTTCGTGGCGGCCGGAGTGTTGGAGTAATCGATTGCCGGCGGTTCCGGAGTGGTCAGCGCCTCGACGTTCCAGGCCTTGCCGGACGGCGACTGTGCGAAGGTGTCCTCGCCGATCTCCATCGGGGCCAGGAACTCCTCGGATTCGAAGCCTCCCATCGGGCCTGCCATGGCGTGCACCGGCACGTAATCGAGGTCGAGACGCTTGAAGATGCGCTCATAGGCGCCGCGCTCGTCCATGTAAGCCTTGACGAGGCCTTCCTTGTCAAGCGTAAAGGAGTAGGCGTCCTTCATAATGAATTCGCGGCCACGAATCAGGCCGGCGCGCGGACGGAACTCGTCGCGATACTTGGTCTGAATCTGGTACAAGGTAACCGGCAGATCCTTGTACGAGGAATACAGGTCCTTGACCAGCAGAGTGAACATCTCCTCATGGGTCGGCGCCAGCAGGTAATCGGCCTCATGGCGGTCCTTCAAGCGGAAGATGTTGTCGCCGTATTCCTCCCAGCGGTGGGTGGCCTCATACGGCTCGCGTGGCAGCAGGCCGGAGAAGTGCACTTCCTGGGCGTTGATGGAGGCCATTTCCTCGCGGATGATGTTCTCGATCTTGTTCAGCACGTTCAACCCCAGCGGTAGCCAGGTCCAGATGCCGGGGGCCGCCTTGCGCAGGTAGCCGGCACGCTGCAGCAGCTTGTCGGATACCACATCGGCGTCGGCGGGGTCTTCGCGCAACGTGCGCAGAAACATAGTAGACATACGAAGAGTATTGGAAGTCATAGGTTCCAAGATAGCGCGACCCGCACCCACGGCGAGCGGCGCCGCAACAAGCCTGCAGAACGCCAACGCCTCCGGCATAACAATGATCATGCCGGATTTGCGCGAGTGTTGCCTCGTTGCAACGTGATGGCCACCCTATGTGGCCGCGGGCCTCACCCGTGCATATTTATTACCATGGTTGACCCTCACCACATAGCGGAATCAAGAAAAAACAACAAATGTTGTGGCGGGTGACATAAAACGACATGACACTGACATATGCACCCAGCAGGTATTATGCTCCTCTGTAGAGGGGCGATGCATCATATGGGCAATCGAACCTTCGGCCCCTGCTGAACAGCCAAAAGAGAGAGCATATAGCATCATGAACGTCGTACAAGACAACGATGACGTAGAAAACAGGCCTTTCTCAATCGCCATAGTCGATAATGATGCCATTGCACTGTATGCATTACGTACATTGATCGAGAAAACGCCAACGATGCGCATTATCTGGACAGCGACAACCGGTCGCGAAGCGTTGACCCGCTGCCTTGAAGACGATGCGGCGCCGGATGTGCTGCTCATTGACATGGCATTGTCGGACATGCCGGGAACCGTGCTCTGCCGGCGTCTGCGAGCCAGCACACCGTTCCCCAAGGTACTGGCGATCACCTCCTACCCGTTGGATATTTACGAAACGGAAGCCGCCGAGGCAGGAGCACAGGGCATCATTGCCAAGGACGATTTCAAGATGCTGGCGCAGGCCATCGCTATCGTCCACGACGGAGACGTACTGCCGGCAAACACCCCCTTCGAAACAGCCGAAAACGCATACGACCGTATCCGCAGCACGCCAGCAGACCCTCTGACCACTTTGACATTCAACGAGATGAAAGCCTTGAACCTGGCTTCCCGTGGCTTAAGCTCCAAGGAAATCGCAAAGCAGATGAAAGTTACACCGGTGACCGTGCGAACGTATACCTTGCATGCACGAACCAAACTCGGTGCCGCTACGCTGGGCGAAGCACTGGTCAAATGGCAAAGGGCGAAACATGTTTGATCGATTCCGTCATGCCGTACTGCGCCCGACCGACGCGTCGTTCTTCCTGAACCAGAAACGCTATCGGGCGATTATCTGCTGCATCTGCATCGGCATATCCCTTTTCGAATGGTCCGGCATCTTCGATCAGTTGTTCCCCGGAACGGTGGGGCGGCTGATTGCCATCGAATACCTCCTGTCGATGGTGGTGATGGTATTCTTCCCCGTGCCGGCAGGTCTGGTATGCATGATTACATACTGCTGCTTGCTGTTCTCTCCCACATATGCCGCAGCCAACATATGCTGGGGCATGCTGCTGTCCATTTTCTACATCGCTTTCCACCTGCGACGTTGGGCTTCCGGCGGAGTTCTGTGCCTGCTGCTCATTGCGGAGTTCGTTGAGACGAAACTGGTACAGGATCCCATTGACTCTTTCATCGGATTTGCCAGCAGCGATATTGTTGTGTTCTGCATCGGCGTGCTGCTTGCCACCACGGAGCGCACCATTCAGGCCAAGCAGATGGAGCATAATCTGCAGATAGCCTCGCGCCTTCACTCGGCGGTCACCAGCGAGCTCTCCTCCATCATTCTCATGGCACGGTCCGGAAGCAAGGACGACGGCACCTTGGAACGCATCGAGACCGTAGCCCGGCTCAGCCTGGCTAATATGCATAGCATCATCCACACATTATCCGGCATGGACGGCAACGATGCCGACACACCCACGCACGATTCAACCGACATCACCACCTATGCCCAAACCCTGGATCACAATGCACAGTCAATGGGGTTCACCGGGCATCTATCGCTTCACCTGGAGTCCTTCCCCGTCTCCAACAGCCAATTCATACTGATACAACTGTGCATCAAGGAGTTGTATGCCAATATCACTCGCCATATGGCAAAGAATGGCGGCGAATACAGCATCGCCATCAGCGGTTCCGGGAACGGCATCCGCATCACCGAAACAATCCCTCATCGTATAATCCCGATGAACTCACTTCAGGGTTCGGGCTCAGCCTTCTCGAACATCAATTGGAGGTTTCGGGTGGAGCCATACAGTATGGATTGTCCGGCAGCACATGGCATGTGGAGGTGACGATTCCTTCAGGCCTTACATATTGATGCGCACCTGGGAATCCTCTTGCATGCAGGATATGCCGGGCATTTTATACGTACACCGTCATCCGCAACGCTTTGAACATCGACCCCCGCACCCGCCGCCGGCGCAAACGCCATCACACAGGTCAACAGGCCGGAAACCGCCAATCGAATCATCACTTCACGCTCCTCATTTCGCTATCGTTACACCCCTACTATGCACCGAACCGGATTTGGCGGCAACTTAGAAAGCACTATGCGCCCCACTGAATACAGTCATTCGGCGTCGCGTTGCACGTCGTTCAGGCCGTATGCCACATCGCCGGGTTGAATGTCTCCAGCAAGCAGCGTGTTCACCGTGACCAGGGTATATCCCTTGTCCTTAAGCCCCTTGATGATCTTCGGCAGCGCCTTGGCCGTCGCGGCATTGCCGTCATGCAGTGAGACGATGGAACCGGAATACGCGCCGTCGACCACACGCTTGGTTATGGCGTCGGCACCAAGCTTGCCCCAATCGCCGGAATCCACACCCCATAGGATTATGGCCTGCCCGGAATCCCTGGCCTGCGCACGCAATGCGTCGCCCCATGCGCCATCCGGAGGGCGGAATAGCGTGACATCCTTCCCGCTTGCCTTGGAGATCACCGCATCAGTGTCGTCGAACCATTTCCTCAGCTGCTCGGCGGGCATGCCATGCATCTGCGTATGCCGCCACGAAATCGAGCCGACATCATGCCCCTCCCCGGTCATGCGCCTGACAAGCCCCACATTGGAACCGTTCACGAACTGCCCCTGCAGGAAGAACGTAGCCGGCACACCGGCGTTCTTCAACACATCGAGCACCTTCGGCGTGTTCGTCTTGTTCGGCCCGTCATCGAAGGTGAGCGCCACGCACTGGGTGAAATGGCAGTCGAGCGGCATAGACGCGATAATATCGTCGACAGCGCCCCTCAGTCGGGCGAATTCGCCGTTCAGGGCGGTCACATCGTCGCTGCTTGCCGTATCAAGGGTGTGCTTGGCGGAGGCGAGTTCCGTCTCCAAAGTGCTCCGCTTGGACTCATCCGCCTTGCCCTTGGACCGTTCCAGTGCAAGTTCGCCGCGGGAGATGAGCTTGGACAGCTGCTTGCGCATGTCCTGCGCGTTCATCCCGTCAATCATCTGCTGCAGCGTCTGCGAATCGTATTGCACCGTAGTCAGGCCGTTCACCATGACCGTCCTCGACCTGCCGTAACTGTCGGCAAGGTCCGAGAGCTCCCCGCGCGACTGCTTCGCCGAGCATTCCTTCGCTGCGAGCTCTTCGACGCCGCTGCCGCGCAGGCTGTCCACCTGTTGCCGCAGCCGGTCGCGGGCGTCGCTGTCGGTGATGGATTTCGTCTCCTTCAGCAGAGTCGCCGCCTTGCTCATGGCCGGCGTATAGGAGGTATATGTTCTGATGTAATCCGTGCGCGCCGACCGGCAGTCGGCGAGCGCCGCCGCATGGGCCCGTCGATTGTTCGCCATGGCCGCGCCGATGACGTTCCATCCGGCGAATACCATGCCTGCCGCGAATATCGCGATAAGGGCACCGACGATTACGCGCCGTTTCCTGCCGGTGGCCTTGCCGCTCCCATCGCCGCCCGATTGCCCACCGGTGTCGCCATACTCCTCACCGCCCTCACCGCCAAGATCGCGCAGCTCGTCCATGCCGTCGCGATTACGATCGTCGCTCATTCAGTCCCCTTTCGTCATCAGGCCAGGGTTCTCATCCGTTGCCCTTCGCCGGTTTGGTGGCGACGGGCGTCCCGCCGCGGCGCACGCCGCGGACTCCCGCTTTTGTGTCTTCCATTAAGAGGATAGGAACAATAAGTTATCAGATGAGCAAAAAGCGTCTTTTTCGCCATCAAATGTTGTATGCGCCTAGAACAGCGCGTCCTGGGAGAATTCGCTTTTTGATTCGTCGGCGGCTTCGGCGTTGCTGGGTTTGAACACGCTTGCACCCTCATCGGCCAGCCGCGCCGAGGCTTCATGGGAAGCCACGCGAAGACTGTCATCAAGCATCACCGCATCCGGCGAGACCAGGAACATGCGTTCGTTCACTCCGGTCAGATACAGCCCTCGCATCGATTCCACGCGGGAGAGCGCCACGTACCCCATGCCCGGCGCGAAGGTGCGGCGCAGGTCCATCACCGCGCGGTCGAGCGTCATGCCCTGCGACTTGTGAATCGTGATCGCCCACGCGCAGCGCAGCGGCACCTGGTTCACGCTGGCGAGCACGGTGTCGCCGTCCATCATCTCCCAACAATCGGGTTTCATGGTGACGATATTGCCGTTTTCGAATTCGACGATCGGCCAACCGCCCTTCGATTCCGGCACGAACGCCCGAACCGTGCCGAGCGACCCGTTGACGAACTGATGGTTCTGATCGTTGCGCACGGCCATCACCGCCGCACCGGTTTTCAACTGCAGCCGTTCCGGCGCAAGCATGTTGCGTTTGAGCCGTTCCACCAGATTCGCCGGTCCTGCCGCACGGGCGAGGTATTCGTGCGGCTCCTCGCGGATCTCGAACAGTCTCATATCGTTCAGGGTGTCCGCCTGCTTGTTCACGGGGAACAGATTCACCGCCTGCTGGCCTGGTTCGGGCAGCATGCCGAGACGTGTCGCCAATGCAGCGCGGTCATCATCGTTGACGGTTCCCTGCCGAATGTCGGTAAGCACGCCCAACAGCCTGCCATCGTCCTGACGGTGTTGTTCGGTCAAGTAGCAGACGATGCAATCAAGCTCATCCCATACCAACGATTCGGTGATGAACCCTTCCGGGTCCCTGCCCAAACTGGCGTACCGTTCACGGGATGCCACGAATTCCGGGGTCGGCGCGATCACATCATGATTGCGGTTGGATGTGCTGACCGGCGGCAGCTGGAAGAAATCACCGCAAACCACAACCTGCAGCCCACCGAACGGGCGCGGGTCGAGTCGGATCCTGCGGCACACCTGATCGACCATGTCGAACAGCCAGGCATGCATCATCGACACTTCATCGATGACGAGGATGTCAGCCGCTTGCAGTTTGCGTTTGCGTCGCGTGCGAATCGTTGTGAGCAGACGCTCGCTCAACGAGGTGGCCAGGCCGATGCCGCTCCAAGAGTGGATGGTCTGACCGTTGATATGCGTGGCCGCGATGCCCGTGGATGCGGTGACAGCGACGTTCGCGCCCTCCTCACGAGCCGCACGCACGAACTCGTTGAGCACGTAGGTTTTGCCTGCACCGGGGGCACCCGTGAGGAACACGTTCGCCCCGGCGTTCAGAATGGCCAGCGCTTCCGACTGCTGCATATCTCTCCTCGCCTCGCGGGGTTCGCTTCGCCTTCGCTTACTTGTTCAGAATGCTCGTGGCCGCGATATTGTCGGCCATGGCCTTGGCGGCGGCATCATCGGGGCCGGGGGCTGGAGCCATGAAGGCCTTGCGGTAGTAGCGCAGTTCGTCGAGCGATTCGATGATATCCGCAAGCGCACGGTGGCCGCCGTTCTTCGGCGGGCGGTTCTGGTATACGGCGGGGTACCAGCGGCGTGCGAGTTCCTTGAGCGTGCTCACGTCGATGACGCGGTAGTGCAGGTGTTCCATGAGTTCCGGCATGTAATGGTCAAGGAACTTCTTGTCCGAGCCGATGGAGTTGCCGGCCAGCAGCGGCTTGACGCCGTCCGGAGTGAACCGCTTGACGTAGTCGACGACCTTGGCCTGTGCCTCCTCCAGCGACAGGCCGTTCTCCCATTCGTTGATCAGGCCGGAACGGGTGTGCATGTTGCGCACGAAGTCGTTCATATGGTCGACGGCCTTCTGGCTGGGCTTGATGACGTAATCGACGCCTTCGTCCAGTACGTTCAGATCGAAGTCGGTCGGCACTACGGAGACTTCGACCAGCTCGTCGCCGCCGAAGATATCCAAGCCGGTCATCTCGCAGTCGATCCAGATCAGGCGCGAACCCTCCGCGGTGTAAGTTTCGCCATCATGCGCATCTACCATCATTGCCTCGTTTCCTTGTTATGTCGTGGCGTTGCGGCCGTGAGGCCGAACATACGAAGATACCGCGAGGTAGGGAGATTAGCGGATTGCATAACCGGCCCACACGAAGATGCCGTTCAGGCGGAAGGCGGCGGTCAGTGAACCGCAACCCGTTCCGTGGTGCTGCGCAGCACCAGTGATGTCGGCATGGTGGTGAACGGCTCGTCCAGAGTCTGCCCGTTCATCAATGCAAGCGCCTTGTGTGCCACCTCCCGACCGATCTGCACTGGGTTCTGGTGCACGGTGGTCAGGTCGGCAACGGCGGCGCTGATATCGTCGTCGAATCCGATAACCGACGCATCCTGTGGCACACGCCACCCCATACGGCGCATCTCCTTGATCAACGGCACTGCTGCCGCGTCGCAGGAGACGCATATGCCGGTCGGCGTTCTGACTGCGCTCAACAGCTGCGCGACGATGCCCGAATACATATCCTGTTCCACCTGTTCACCCGCATTACGCAGCGAGGGAATCACTATGACATCGCCATCCCCGTAACCGCATTCCTCGGCGGCGCGTACAAAGCCCTGCTCTCGCACGGACTCCGAGCAGATGAATGGCGAGGCATTCACCGGCTGGCTTACGTAGGCTAGCATCGTATGCCCCTGGGAACGCAGGAACCGTATCGCACCGCTCATCGCCGCAATCTCCGTGCTTGGCATCAAACGCGTGCACTAAAATCCAAGTCCGCCCATATGAGTGAGGGGTTGGTCGGTACTGTTTCGTACCAATCAACCCCTCACTCGTCGTATCTCGATATCGCTAACCACATATTATTCGCATTAAGCTACAGATGATGTCTTGTTGCTCAGTCGTTGTTCCGTCATGCTTTTGCCGATCGTAATTGTTCGCGTATTATCCAGACCGTATACGAGATCAGCGGGCAGACAATGGCCGAGGTGAGCACATCCGTGGGAAAATGCAAACCGAGCAGCAAACGCGATATTCCAACTGCAACGACCAGAATCGTACCCGTTACCATTGCTCGCCTGGTATAAACGGCTTCAATGCTTCCAGCAGTGCCGCCATTTCTGCAGGCTTCCGGTACTACTCCCATATGCCGTCGTAGTTCTTCGATCCCCCGCATCCTGCAATGCGCAGCGTTACGCACTGTCAATATGATCATCGTCGCCACAATAACCGCCCCGGCGGTGTGGCCGCTGGGAAAACTCGGATCGGTCGGCAACAGGTTGGAATGCAAGGCGGTAACCGGCCTTGGCCGTTCCACCAACCATTTGATGCCGGTCACATATACGATTGGCGATGCCGCAACAGCCACATCGCCTAGAACAGTTCTGATTGAATGCGCAAATCGAAAATTGATGCAGGCAATGATAGCCAGCAGCAGCACGCAGCCCCCTGTAGAGAACAGGAGTGCGAATATAGCGGAACAATCATAAAGCCATTGTGGACGGTTGGACAGTCTTACCAGCAAATGAGTCTCATACGATACGAACGTATGTGAATTGCAAAGCAGAAAACCTATCAGGGGAACAATACAGCAGACCAGAATCGTCACTGTAATAGCGGAACGTGCCCGCGTATCGTAATGTGCCTTCAAATGCATTCCGTCATTCTCTCACTTGATGTATGCACCGCGTACCCCCTGCGGCGATCCATGACAGAAACGGCACATGGACGTCCTGCGGCCTTCCCCGTTTTCCCTGCCCGTCCGCCCCGCCGTCGGGCCCGCGCGTGCGTGGGGGGGGTAAAAATGAGGAACCCCCCGGGAGCCCGTGGGGGCTCGACCGGGGGGAACCGTATCGTGTGAAAGCGGCGGCGCGCTACTCTCCC